>ENA-OQIR01000453-OQIR01000453.1-human-gut-metagenome-genome-assembly--contig:-NODE-453-length-18008-cov-3.821375_pt1 | contig 18008 bp, 28 predicted proteins | sample MGYA00242580_ERZ504745 | MGnify/ENA primary metagenome ERZ504745 (study PRJEB26092, sample SAMD00036214) | human gut metagenome | host: Homo sapiens | study: EMG produced TPA metagenomics assembly of... | reverse complement strand
GCGGCATTCGTGCATGGCGACGGCAGGTTGAAGGGATCGACAGGCTGATATGCGACTGGCATGGTCAGCAAGGTGTGAATCTTCCCAGCGGATATTCAGCATATCGCCAGAAACACGTCATTCGCGTGTGCCAAGATGGTGGGCATGCGAATCGCTGACGTACAAGAAGACATTGATCACGAGCTGATCAGTAAAGAAGAGATTGCCGACATCATCAACCATGCCGCGGCCCAGGCCAGTGAAGACTACCGTGGCAAGAACCCGCTGCTGGTTTGCGTGCTCAAGGGTGCGGTGAACACGCTTGCGGCGTTCTCGCAGGCCATGAGCATCCACGCGGAGATGGATTTCATGAGCTTGTCGAGCTACGGTTCCGGCACTCAATCGAGCGGCAAGATCACCGTGCGGCAGGATCTGTCCACCGATGTTCGCGGTCGTCACGTGCTTATTGTGGAAGACATCATCGATTCGGGCGTCACGTTGGCGTGGCTCGTCGATGAGCTCAAAAGCCGTGGTGCCGCTTCCGTGGAGATTTTGCGCTGTTGGAAAAGCCGGCGCGCCGTAAGGTGGAGGTTCCTGTGAAATATAAGGGACGTGAGATTCCCGATGAATTCGTGGTCGGTTTCGGCTTGGATTATGACGAGCGATACCGCAATCTTGATTCGATCGCGGTGCTGAAGCCGGAAGTGTATGAAGGAGGTCAGGCATGAGTTTTCCTGGTCCGGGCCAGTCGCCGAATAACAACGACGGTGGCAATAACCCGTTCACCAATCCGTTTGGACGCAATAATAACGCCGGCAATGGCAACGATTCCAACGGCAAGGGTGACAAGTCCAACGGCAACGGATCCAATGGCGGTCCGCGTCCGTTCTGGCAGTCCCCATGGCTGTGGGTTGTGGTTGTGGCATTGCTTGCCGTGACCATGTTCCAGATTTTCGCCGGAACCGGTTCCCAGACCATCGACACCAAGAATGGTCTGCAGATCCTCAACGGCAACAATGTTGAATATGCGCAGATTGTAGACAACACCCAGCAGGTCAAGCTCAAGCTCAAGAGCGATTACTCCGCTACCGACCCTGATACCGGGCGTATGAAGAACTACGGCAAGAGCGTGCAGTTCTACTACACGTACGCGCAGTCCGCCACCGTGGTCAAGGCCGTTGAAAAGGCCGATCCGGCCAAGGGCTGGACGGCGACCATGCAGCAGAGCAGCATTTGGACGTATCTGCTGACCTCGCTGCTGCCGTTCCTCATTATCTTCGGTCTGTTCTGGTTCATGATGAGTCGTATGGGCGGTGCCGGCGGCATGTTCGGCATGGGCGGCAAGAAGAACAGCGGCAAGCTGCTCGAAGGTCAGACCCCGACCACCAAGTTCGCCGACGTGGCCGGCGAAGAGGCTGCCGTGCAGGAAGTCGAGGAAATCAAGGACTTCCTGAAGGATCCGTCTCGTTACAAGGCTTTGGGTGCCCGTATTCCGCGTGGCGTGCTGCTCTACGGTCCTCCAGGTACCGGTAAGACACTGCTGGCACGAGCATCGCAGGCGAGGCCGGCGTGCCTTTCTACTCCATGGCAGGCTCCGACTTCGTGGAAATGTTCGTGGGTCTTGGCGCCTCTCGTGTGCGTGACCTGTTCGATGAGGCCAAGAAGAACGCTCCGGCCATCATCTTCATCGATGAGATCGATGCCGTCGGTCGTAAGCGTGGCGGTTCCGGCATGAGCGGTGGCCATGATGAACGTGAGCAGACCCTGAACCAGCTGCTGGTTGAGATGGACGGTTTCAATAACGACACCAATCTGATCATCATCGCGGCGACCAACCGCCCCGACGTGCTTGATCCCGCTCTGCTGCGTCCCGGCCGTTTCGATCGTCAGGTGGCCGTCGAAGCGCCTGATCTGGAAGGCCGCGAGGCTATTTTGAAGGTGCATGCCAAGGGCAAGCCGTTCGTGCCTGACGTCGATCTGCGTATGATCGCCGTGCGTACGCCGGGCTTTACCGGTGCTGACCTGGCCAATGTGTTGAACGAAGCCGCATTGTTGTGCGCCCGCGCCGGTGCGCAGCTGATCGACAACCGCGCCATCGACGAGGCTATCGACCGCGTGCAGGCGGGGCCGAAGCGCCGTTCCAAGGGCATGGCGCTCGACGAACTGCGCAACACCGCATACCACGAGGGTGGTCACGCGTTGGTGGCAGCCGCCATGAACGATACCGATCCGGTCACCAAGGTCACTATTCTGCCGCGTGGCCGTGCGCTCGGCTACACCGCGGTGATGCCGACGGAAGATCGCTATTCCATGTCGCGCAACCAGCTGCTCGACCAGATGGCGTACGCCATGGGCGTCGTACCGCGGAGGAGGTCGTGTTCCATGATCCGACCACCGGTGCTTCCAACGACATCGAGAAGGCAACGAACATCGCACGTCAGATGGTGCTTGACTACGGCTTCTCCGACAAGCTGGGTGCCATCAAGTGGTCCGATGACGAGCAGAGCGACCTTGGATCGCTGAACCACAAGTATTCCGCACGCACCGCCGAAATCATCGACGAGGAAGTGCTCAAACTGGTGGAAACCGCGCATACCGAAGCGTGGAACGTCATCAACGAGAATCGTGAGATTCTTGACGAGCTCGTACGTCAGCTGCTCGTCAAGGAAACACTCAACGAAAAGGAACTTGCGGAAATCTTCGCTAATGTCAAGAAGGCGCCGAAGCGTGAAGTGTGGCTGAGCGACAGCAAGCGCCCGGATTCCGACATTCCGCCGGTTCCGATTCCCGAATCCCTGAAGAAAAGCGCAGGATTGACCAACTGATGAGCGATACCGAAGCATTCGATACCCTCTTCGACGACAAGGCCCGTGCCGCCCATGCGGCCGGGCCTGTCGGCTATGACGAGGAAGGCGTGCGCCAAGCAGTACGTCTGTTTTAAAATCCATTGGCGAAGACCCGGACCGTGAAGGCCTGCTCGACACCCCAGACCGTATCGGACGTGCCTGCAAGGAGCTGTTCGCAGGCCTTGGACACGGCCCCGAGGAAGTACTCAAAACCAAGTTCAAAGTCGATACCGACGAAATGGTGCTGGTGCGCGATATTGAACTGTTCTCGGTATGCGAGCATCACCTGCTGCGTTCCATGGCGTGGCCCACGTCGGCTATATTCCGTCGAATGGCCAGGTGGCGGGCTTGAGCAAGCTTGCACGACTGGTGGAACTGTATGCCCGCCGGCCTCAGGTGCAGGAGCGCCTCACCCAACAGGTGGCCGACGCGCTGATGGAAGGTATCGAAGCACGTGGCGTGATCGTGGTCACCGAATGCGACCACATGTGCATGGCCATGCGTGGCGTAAAGAAGGCGCAATCGCGTACGGTTACATCGGCGGTGCGCGGCTGCATGCGAGACGCGACGACGCGAGCCGAAGCCATGAGCCTGATCCTGTCGCAGCATGCGTGATCGGCGTGTGACGCAGCTTGGCCGCTGACATGGCTTGGTGAAATCGAATCGTAAATAACAATAACCGGATATAGGAGGGGAAACCGGATGACCATTGATATGAAAGCGATTCACGACAGCACACATACGCTGGTGATGGGCGTGCTCAACATTACGGAGGATTCGTTCTCCGATGGAGGGCTGTGGCTCGACCCTGCGAAAGCGAAAGCGCACGGCGAAGCGATGATGAAAGCTGGCGCCGATATCATCGACATCGGCGCCGAATCCACTCGCCCCGGAGCCAAACGCGTCAGCGAGGAAGACGAGCAGACCCGCGTACTAGGTGCCGTGGATGCGCTGATTTCGGAAGGCGCGGTGCTGTCCATCGACACAACGCGCGCCTCGGTAGCTCGAATGGCACTGGAACATGGAGCGCAGATCATCAACGACGTGTCCGGCGGTCGGCTGGACCGCGAAGTGCCCCATGTGGTGGCCGAACATGCGGAAAGCCTCTACATCGTGCAGCATTGGCGTGGATGGCTTGCCGCTCCGCAGGCAATGTGCCCGACGCCGATACGTCCGTGTATGTCAATGGCGTGGTGAACGACGTGTATGACGAGCTTATGAAACAGGTTGACGACGTGCTTCAGGCAGGCGTCTCGCCGTCACAAATCATCATCGACCCGGGTCTTGGATTCTCCAAACCGAGCGTCGAACATAACTTCCCGCTAATGGTGGCATTGGAGCGGTTCAACGCCACCGGGTATCCGGTGCTGATCGGAGCCTCGCGCAAACGATTCGTCGGCGCGGCGCTTACCGATGCCGGTATTGACGAGCCAGGCATGGATGGCAAAGACAATGCGACTGCCGCCATCAGCGCCTATGTGCCGAACATGGGGCATGGGCTGTGCGCGTGCATGACGTGGAGAAAAGCCGTGACGCGGTGGCGATCGGCAATGCGTGGCGTGCCTTGCTAACGCCTGATACGCGATGCTCGCATACGTCGTGCGTTCCTGACAGCGTAGGAGCGGCAACGCATTTCCACCATTAAACCTTGAGATATGCAAAGAAAGGCTGGCATGGATCAGATTCGATTGACTGGCGTTCGCGCGGTCGGCAAACACGGTGTGCTTGATTTCGAACATGAGCGTGCGCAGACGTTCGTCGTCGACGCTACGTTGTTTCTTGATCTTGCGCCAGCCGGGCATTCCGACGATCTGCACGATACCGTTGATTACGGTGCCATCGCCAAGGGAATAGTCGCCATCATCGAAGGCGAGCATGTCGATCTCATTGAAAAACTGGCGGATCGCATCGCCAATATGATCCTTGAATATCCTGCCGTGGCGCAAACGCAAGTGACCGTGCATAAGCCGAGCGCACCAATCGTCGTACCATTCGACGACGTGAGCGTAACCATGGAACGTTCCCGTGAAACAACTTCGGCTGCATCGCAAGTGCATCATGCCATCATTGCCATGGGTGGCAATCAAGGCGATGTGGTGGCCACCTTGCGTGACGCGGTGCGTTCGATCGACGGACTGGCGTCCACTCAGGTTACGGGCGTTTCGCCGCTGTACCGTACCGATGCGTGGGGCATGCCCGATGGTACCCCTGACTTTTACAATGCGGTTGTTTCCGTGACCACCAAGCTATCGGCAATGGAACTGCTGCGAGGATTGCAGCGTATCGAAGCCGAACATGGTCGAGTGCGTACCGACCATTGGACTTCGCGCACACTCGATCTGGATATCATCGATTTTGACGGGCAGAGCAGCGATGATCCGGACCTGACGCTGCCTCACCCCCGTGCATGGCAGCGTGCGTTCGTGCTGGGGCCGTGGCTGGCACTCGAACCGGATGCCGAACTGTCGGGCGAACATGCCGGTTCCGTGGCTCAGCTATTGCACGAGGCATCTGACCGTGATCATATCGACGAAATCGCCGACGATTGGATGGTCGGAAGCCCGACCGGCTACGGTGTCGACGACCTTGCCTGCGATACCAATAATGCGGGCGATGCGGATGATATGGGAGAAGCCTACAGTGCGGTCGATTCCAACGATCTGCCGGAAGGAACCGCCGCAGCCAAAGCGGCCGCACTCGCTTCTGCACAGCCAGAACCCGCATCGAAACGTGCGGTAATCTCACTTGATAGCCCAGCAACCGATGCCGAACAGCAGTTCCGCATGGCCATCGTCACGTTGGACGGCATTCCCGGCAACCAAGTCGAGGGCATCTCACCCCTCTACATGTGAGCCAACTCGACGGACTCCCCGACAAAATGGCCGCGGTAATCCAGCTTTCCACGCGCATGGGCGCCCATGATCTGATCGAAGCATTAGGCAATGTGGAAGCCTCCGTCGGCGAAGACCTCGATCTCGACCTTATCGACATGGAAGGCGTGGCATGCGACGAACCTGATTGCAAGGTGCCATGGCCCACCGCACGAGAACATGCTGCAGTGCTCGCGCCATGGCTCGACATGGATCCTGATGCGCGACTGGGCAAAGATCCGGTATCATTCCTGCTGGCCATGGCTCCAGATACTGCGCAGGTAGGGCTGCTGACCGACAATTGGATTATCGGAGGTACGCTATGAAAGCCCGCAGAACCCCTTGGTGGTATTACGTTCTTGCCGTCGCGTTGGGATTGCTTGCCGGTATAGGATTGGCGAAATATGGCGAGATTTCAGGTTTGCCATTGGTCGGCGCTCCATGGATCGTACCCGTGATACTGGCGGTTCTGGGACTCGCCGTGCTGTATAGAGCATTGCAGATCCACAAATACACCACCAAAGATCCCGAAAAACGCGCGCAACTGAAACCCCTAGACCCGCAGAAGGCGTTCTCCACACTGGTGGCATGCAAGGCATTGGGCGTGGCCGGGCCGCTTTGACCGGATGGTATGGCGGGCAGCTCATCATGAGTCTGCCGCATGGCGAAGCAACGTTCTACAGCCAAGCCATCCTCGAATGCGCGATCGCGGCAATCGTATGCATAGTCGATATGATCATCGGCATTGTGGGGGAGTGGCTGTGCCAAATTCCACCAATCGACGGTCCGGAAAGCCCGAAAATGAAAAAGGCCACGCAACGTAACCGTTACGCGGCCGCAGCTACCAAATCAGCGACACAATCGAAAGTCTGAATTTCCTTACTTCTTCAGATCTTCCTCGGGAACGCGAATCATCGCCTCTTGGGTCATGCAGGCAACAAGCTTGCCATCCTGCGTGTACACCTTCGCCTGACCCAAGCCACGTCCGTGAGCCGCAGTAGGCGTATCCTGCACATACAAATGCCACTGATTGATGTCGATATCGCGATACCACCACATCGAATGATCGATCGAAGCGAACGAAATGCCGGGAGTGGCGATACTTAACCCGGCACGACGCAACACCGGCTCCAGCATCACCTGATCGCAACCCATAGCCAACATCGCACGATGCATGACCTGCGGAACGTCCACTGTGCCGTCGGCCTTCATCCACACCATCTGCTTGCCGGAATCGTTACTGGCGCTCTTCTTATCGGCACCCAGCATGATCGTGCGCGTCACATGACGAATGTCGAATGGCGACTTTTCCGCATAATATTTGGCAAACGAAGACTTCTCGGCAAATGGTTCCATAATCTGCTTCGCACTGGTCAATGTTTCCGGCTCCGGCACACCCTCCGGCATCGGATCGGCGAACTCAAAGCCTCCTGACCCTGCTCCTGAAAACTGGCGATGGCGGTCAGAATCGAACCCTGAGCTGCGTGACATTCACACGACGAGCGAAAACGAGCGGCCATCACGCAGATTCTCCACATCAAACAGCAAATCCTGACGAATATCACCGGCAGAAATGAAATAGCATGAATCGAATTCGGCAGACGAGACGGCGACACCGTTTTGGACGCGGCATCATAGCCTGCGCAATCACCTGACCGCCATACACGCGGCCAGTGGGGAAATACAGGCTTTCACCATTCACGTACGTGTGGTTGCGGTACATGGACGGCGTGCCCAGTTGAAGTACCTTTGCTAACCGTTGCAATGGCGTGATTGCCGTTTCTGTCATGACACTCCTCGATTCTTTTGAGTCGCATAGGTAACGCTTCGTTCCGGATTCGAGTCTACGCAAGGGCGGTAAATTTCGCCGGATTGTTTTGTAACGAATGCGTGAGAAGCGTGAACGGCAGGTAATCGTCAAACGATTCACATACGGCAAAGCGCCGCACTTCGTAACGAAGCACGGCGCTTTACTGAAATACGGGGTTAACCGGCCCCTCAATTGTGGACTTGCTTTGCAAGGCTCATTTGTTACCCTCGTTCGGCTGTCGCCTCACTCAGACTAAGCCTACAGACAGTCCACAGGACTGTCTGCTTAACGGCTAGCCTGTGGTCCTGCAATTATGGTCTTGCTTTGCAAGGCTCATTGTTGCCTTCGTTCGGCTGTCGCCTCACTCAGGCTAAGCCTACAGACAGTCCACAGGACTGTCTGCTTAACGGCTTAGCGCGTTAGCTTGCGATGGAGACGGTGGGGGCGAGCCGCGTCTTCGCCGAGACGAGCGACACGGTTCTCCTGATAGGCCTGGAAGTTGCCTTCGAACCAGTACCACTTGGCTGGGTTCTCATCATCGCCTTCCCACGCGAGAATATGCGTGGCCACACGGTCGAGGAACCAACGGTCGTGAGAGATCACCACAGCGCAGCCCGGGAAGCCAAGCAGTGCGTTTTCAAGCGATTCAAGGGTTTCGACATCAAGATCGTTGGTCGGTTCGTCGAGCAGCAGCAGGTTGCCGCCCTGCTTCAGAGTCAAAGCAAGATTCAGACGATTGCGTTCACCACCGGACAGCACGCCGGTGAGCTTCTGCTGGTCGGAACCCTTGAAACCGAAGGACGCCACATACGCGCGGTCGGCACTTCAACGCCGGCAACCTCGATGAAGTCAAGCCCGTCGGACACGGCCTCCCACAGGTTTTTATTCGGGTCAAGACCAGCACGATTCTGATCGACATAGCTGATCTGCACGGTCTCACCGATCTTCAACGAGCCAGACGTCAACGGTTCAAGGCCGACAATGGTCTTGAACAGGGTGGACTTACCCACGCCGTTCGGGCCGATCACGCCGACAATGCCGTTACGCGGCAGCGTGAAGCTCAAATCGTCGATGAGCACGCGGTCGCCGAACGCCTTGTGAATATGCTCGGCTTCCAGCACAGTAGAGCCCAGACGCGGACCAGCCGGAATCTGAATCTCGGAGAAGTCAAGCTTCTTATTGTTACGAGCCTCTTGCTCCATCTGGTCGTAACGTTCCAGACGAGCCTTGTTCTTAGCCTGACGGGCCTTCGGCGAAGAACGCACCCAATCAAGTTCGCTCTTCAAACGCTTGGCGAGCTTGGCGTCCTTGGCGCCCTGGATCTCCATACGCTTGGCCTTCGTCTCCAAGTACGTGGTGTAGTTGCCTTATACGGGTACAGCTGACCACGGTCGACCTCGCAGATCCACTCAGCCACGTTATCCATGAAGTAACGATCGTGGGTAACGGCGATGACGGCACCCTTGTACTGGTGCAGGAACTGCTCCAACCACAGAATCGACTCGGCATCAAGATGGTTGGTAGCTCGTCAAGCAGCAGCAGATCAGGAGCTTCCAGCAGCAGCTTGCACAATGCCACACGACGGCGTTCGCCACCGGAGCACACCGTCACCGGAGTATCCGGATCCGGGCACTGCAGAGCATCCATAGCCTGCTCAAGCTGAGAATCAAGATCCCAACCGTTTGCAGCATCGATATCGTTCTGCAGCTTGCCCATCTCATCCATCAAAGCATCGAAATCGGCATCCGGATTGGCCATCTCTTCGCCAATCTGATTGAAACGAGCCACCTTTTCCGCGATCTCGCCGAACGCCATCTTGATGTTCTCGCCAACAGTCTTGGTGTCATCCAGCGGCGGTTCCTGCTGCAGAATGCCGACTGTATAACCCGGAGTCAAAGAAGCCTCGCCATTAGACACGGTGTCGAGTCCGGCCATGATCTTCAGCAGCGTGGACTTACCCATGCCGTTCGGGCCAACAACGCCAATCTTCGCGCCTGGCAGGAAGCTCAAAGTCACGTCATCGAGAATCACACGGTCGCCGTAAGCCTTGCGGGCCTTGATCATCTGGTAAATGAATTCAGCCAATGTTGTGTTCCATCCTTAAGAAACGTTGGAATTCCAGCGTGTTGCATGAGCGGTCAACGGAAACTCAATCAAGGATTCCGGAACGCAACCCACGCACAATACCATGCGTAATTATCCCATACCCCATCTACACGGCGGTATGGGCGAAAGTCGTGCGCTCAGGCAGTAAGCGGAAGCAGCAGATGCTTATGCAAAGCAGGACGAACGATATTGTCGAAATCGCCAGATTCCGGGCATTGAATCGCAACAACTAAACCCTGCTTCGGCAAAATCGTAGTGATCTGACCGTACGCACCATCCGCACGATATGCCCCCTCATAAGGCGACATCCAGAACTGATAGCCATAACCGCACGTCCAAATATTGCTATACGGAGTGTCGATTTGCTTGCCGGAAGCCTGCTTGATCCACGATTCGCTGACAATGCGCGTGCCATGCCAAGTGCCATCATTCAAATAGACTTGGCCAAGTTTCAACATATTCGCAAGCGACATGTAGATTCCGCCGCCTGCAATCGGATGACCTTGCGGATCGCATTCCCAAACAGGCCAACCCTGATCCAACTTGGAAAAATCGTGCCATACAAATACTCGCCAAGACGCATGCCGGCAGCCTGCTCCAACATGCGGCCCGCTAAATCAGAATCCGCAGACGAATAGCAGAACGTGCTGCCGGGCTCCACCTCAACCCTGCGAGAGAACATGTACCGTAAATAATCAGGTGCGCCAACACCACTGCGCCGGTCAGGGTTCATCAAATATGCATGATTGAAACCGCTCGACATAGTCAGCAAGTGCCTCAGCGTGATTTGACCCAACTCCAGTTGCGCATCGGAGGGAACATACTCGGGGAACGAGTCGACCAATCGCGAATCGAGTGACAGCAAGCCATCTTCAATCGCAATGCCGATAGCCGTCGAAACATAACTTTTCGTATGGGAATAAATATTGCGATCCTGGTCGGGAACGAAATGACGTTCCGCGATAATGGCGTCGCCATCCGCAATCGCAACGGCTTCGACGGGCAGGGACTTGCTTTCAATGAGTTTGACGAAATCGTTGAACATATCGATGGCACCCATGAAATCTCCTTTGACACTGCCCTACGGTGCATTACGGAAACTGTAACGTAAGGCGGTTACGTACGATTGTTACATCAAACGATTTTTCCTAAGCCTGTCGCTAGATAGAGCGCCCGAAAAGCCGCTAGGTGCCATGCCTGAAAAAGTCGTTAAATGATAATGCTAATGCCTTAAATGATAATGCCTTCGCAATGATCGATCTCGTGCTGGATGATCTGTGCGGTGAAGCCGATGAATGTGGCATGGCGTTCGCGGAACTTGCGATCCGCATACGAGACCTCGATGCGCTGGTAGCGTATGGTTCGGCGCTCGCCTTTGAGGGAAAGACAGCTTCGGAAGCGTCGTAGGCACCGTCCTGCGCGGTGATGCGAGGATTGAACATGACAGTGATACGGCCACCTAAATCCTCGTCCACAAACGCATGATGCGTTTGGGCATGCCGATCATATTGGCCGCCATGCCCACGCAGCCATTGCGATTCGTGTCAAGCGTGTCCTTCAAGTCCTGTGCCACGGCTAAATCCGCTTCGGTGTTTTCGGCCTCGACGGACGGTTGGCTCAGAAATGGGATAGACGTCATGATTTCACGCTGCATGTGGTGCTTCCTCTCGCTGGTTCCTTTGCTGGTCTGCCAACATTGTATGGCGTTATTGTGCGACGCCGTACGGCGATGGAACGGATGACCGGTTCGCGCCTATCCATTTACGAAATGTCTCATGGCGATTTTGAAATGTGGGACCGCAATCGACGTAATATGCTTGGAACCATGGATGACATGCCTCAATATCGGAAATACATGACGCAGGCGCTGGAACTGGCCCATAAGGGAGCCGGTTGGGTGAATCCGAATCCGTTGGTCGGCATGGTGGTGGTTCGCGACGGCGAGATTCTCGTAGCCGGATACCACGACGCTACCGCGGACCGCATGCGGAACGCATGGCCTTCGACTACGCCGACAAGCATGGTATTGACATGCATGGAGCCACGGTCATCGACACTCTCGAACCTTGTTGCCATGTCGGATCGCAGCCGGCATGCACCGATCTAATTCTTTCGCACGGCATAACGCGCGTCGTGGTCGGTTCGATCGATCCGAATCCCATCGTGGCCGGCAAAGGACTTCGTATCTTGAGGAAACCGGTGTGGAAGTGGTATATGACGTGATGCGGGCGGAATGCGACGCCATCAATCGCCATTTCTTCCACTACATCACCACAGGAATGCCGTACATTGTGGACGGCAGAAAACATGCGGAGGAATCTGATGCCGAATATGCTGTACGTCGACGCGGGCTATATGACACGTATGCGGCGGTGTTGGGTATATGTCCGACTGGTGGCCGTGCGGGTGTCCCGGGTAATTCGAACGGTACGGAAGGTCGGTGGGAAGTGCCGCACGCCTTCCGGGTCGGACGGATCAGTTGGATGTTCCGGATGGTGCCTTTGCCCATTTCGACGGGCCGGTCCAAGCTGTGGATGCTAACGAGGTGGTGGTCGGAAGGCACAAGCCGCTGCATCTCGACATCCGTGCGCTCGCCGATACGGAACCCGACGAATGGCTGCGCGAACTCGGCCGCCGCAAAATCGATAGCCTCGTCGTCGATGATGATGACGTTTTCGAAATGCTGTCTTCGATCTGACGAAAAAGGTGATATGTCTATGCCGTGTTTTCAGTTTGAAATGTCCTATATGTGGCAGTTTTTGGCATTTCAGAAAAATGATTTCCGTTATATGTGGCAGTCTCCCAAGGAAAATCTCGTCTAGGGGGTACTGATTGGGGTCTTTTGAAGCTTGAAACCAGTCTTGTCTGCCACATATAGCGGTTTTGGTTTGTCCGGGGATGGCAAATCTGCCACATATAGTGGCTTTCAGATGAGAATCTTTCTGCTTCCATTGGCGAGAGACGTTATGCGGATGTGTATCCTTCCCGAGGGCATTCTTTGACAGAGCATGATGGGCTTGCTTAATCGTTGGCTCATCCGGTCGGCCACGCGTTGCGCGAGTGCCCGTTCCTCGAAGTCGTTCATAAGGTTTTCGGCGGTCACTTGAATGTATGCCCAACCGTCATCTTCTAAGGCTTCACGTCTCTTGCTGTCGGCGAGCCATTGGCCGGCATGATGTCTTCCGTCGTATTCGATGGCCACTTTTATATCTGGATAGGCCATATCCAAAAGCGCGATTTTCCCATTGTTCAGTCGAACCTTCCAGTTGACTTTCGGACATGGTAGCCATTGCGAATCAGAGCAATCCTGCAACGGCTTTCCTGCGAGGAATCCGTGCCTTCGCGCATGAACTGTAACGCATGTTGCATTTTTCTGATTCCTCGGATGGGACGTTGTCTATTCGCATTCGCGTAGTTGCTGAAATCTTTGAGCCGTTCCAGATATTCATGGAAGTCGTCAATGCAGACTTGGGGAAAACGTTGGTTCCTTCTTAGCATTGAATCGCCAAGCGTTATCAGTTCTTCTTGAGGAAGCCGATTCGCGTGCATTGCCCATGTGGTTACTGGATCCGTATGGCGAATCTTGCCATAATGCGTAGCGGTTTCGATGATTGGTCCTGTCCACAGTTCAAATTGGACGTTTTGAAGATGCGTGCGTGAGTTGTTATCTGTGGCAAGGGCATGCAGAGAAGACAGCATTTGCTGATCGGGATATCTTGGCATCTCGGTTCTTTGCAGGCATAATGCCGTGCTGTGTGTAAACACTAGCTGCTTACCGGTTCGTTGCTGCGCCGCAAGGCATTGTTCGATGGTACGCGTCCGCAGCTGCGCGAGACTCTCAGAATATTGTGCTCCATTGTCCATGGAGCAAGAATAAAGGGACTGGTCGGTCTCTGCCATCCGCATTCGAAAAACAGTGGATAAGTGGATAACCGAGGTTATGCGCAAAAAAATGTGGATAAACAGTCGGCCGCCGGCATGCCTGATTGAGACGAACGTGCGCTGCTGCGCTGCTGCGGGATACCATGGCACGGTAGAACATCACGTTGAAATGAGGATGTATGGGCGAGCGTGTGTGATTGAAAACGTGTGTTTCGTAGGTTCGGATAAGCCGGTCGACATTGCTGTCGGTCACGGGCGAATAGCTTCGGTGCGACCTTCGGGAAGGCCAACGGATGCTGCTTCGAAGATATGGGTGATTCCCGGATTGTGGGACTGCCACACGCATTTCACGCAGTGGTCGTACACGTTGGGACGGCTCGATCTGATTGATGCACGCAGTGCCGGCGAAGCGCTCGACATGTTGCGTCGACACTTGGAGGAGCGTCGTGAAAGCGGCACACTCGACCCGAACCAATATGTGGTCGGCATGCGCTTCCGGCATTCCCTGTGGTCCGATGACGCCCAGCCGACTGGCCGCGATCGATGCGGCGGCGGGAGAACAGCCGGTGGCGCTGTCAAGTGCCGATATGCATTGCGGTTGGGTGAACTCTGCCGCCGCGCGCAAGCTTGGCGTAGATGTGGACGAATCCGGACTCGTCGGCGAGCTTGAGTGGTTCGACGCCTACTGCAAGCTGGACAAAGGACCTGGTGCGGCCAATGAGCTGATGCATCTGTTGCGCAACGCCGAACACGACGCTGCGAGCAAAGGCGTGGTCGGCGTGCGCGACTATGAGATGGCGGAGAACATCGACACGTGGATTAGCCGATTCTCGCAAGGGCTTGATGGTCTGCGTGTCGAGGCTGGCATATATCCCGAACGACTCCAACAGGCCATCGATGACGGCTGGCATACCGGCAGTGAACTTCCGGGCAGTCACGGGCTTGGGCATGTCGGTGCGATGAAAATGATTTCGGACGGTTCGCTCAACACTCGTTCCGCCTATTGCTCCACACCATATTCGGGGGTGTCGCCGGAAACGTTCGGTACGCTCAGCTATTCGCCGGAACAGATTGAATCGTATATGCGTTTGGCTACGGAGCATGGTTTCGATATCGCCTGTCATGCCATTGGCGACGAGGCGAACGCCATCGTGCTCGACTGTGCGGAACGCACGCATGCGCATGGTTCCATAGAACATGCGCAAATGCTTAAGGAGCGCGATATTCCAAGGCTGGCACGCTTGGGTTTGGCTGCGAGCGTCCAGCCTCAGCACGCCATGGACGATCGTGACGTCATCGCGCGATTCTGGGGCACCCCCGCCGGAATCCCCTACGCATTCAATAGTCTGCATAAGGCGGGGACCAAACTGCTCATGGGGTCGGATGCGCCGGTCGCGCCGCTGGATCCATGGCTGGCCATCTCCGCGGCGGTATTCGGTACGGAAAGTTCCGACCGCGAGCCTTTCCAACCTGAGCAGTGCCTTGATTTTGAAACGGCGCTCGCTTCGTCCACCGCGGTCGGACGCGTGGCTTTGCGGGACGCAGACGCGGCCGATTTGGTGCTTCTGGACTGTGATCCGAGCATAATCGATTCTCCGGAGGCCATGCGTGCCATGCCCGAGCATGTGTTGGTACTATGCTTGCCGGTCGCTGGACGTACCAACAGGCTGAATGAAAACCGTTATGTGTGGCAGATTCCACGGTGCTGGAAAAGTCAAAATCGCTATATGTGGCAGACCTGAGATTTCTTAACGGGATTTTTCTATAGATTTATAACCCCGAATGTAGTGTGAATCTGCCACATATAGCGCAAATCGGATTTTGAAGATGCCTTAATCTGCCGCATATAAGGATTTCAGATGATTGGTGTGCCCGTGCAAGATGAGTATGGCGTGCGAGTCCACTCGGATAGGAGGAAGACCGCACCTCTGAGTGGAGGATACGGCCTTCCTGATGTGATTTTGAGTGAGAATCACTGCACAGCGGCGAGTGCCTGATCGAGGTCGGCGATGATGTCATCGGCGTTTTCGATGCCGCAGCTCAGGCGCACCAGTCAATGCCAACGCCGGCTTCGACGAGCTGCTCCTCGGTGAGCTGACGGTGCGTGGTGCCTGCCGGGTACAGGGTGCAGCTGCGCGCGTCGGCCACGTGCGTGGCGATGGACACCATCTTCAAATGGTCGAGGAACGCGGACACCTTTTCGCGTCCGCCAGGCACGCCGAAGGAAATAACGCCGCAAGTGCCGTTCGGCATGTACTTTTCGGCTAGCGCATGGTATTTGTCTCCCTCAAGGCCCGGGAAGCTCACCCAGCTGACGCGCGGATCGGCGCTTAGCCACTGTGCCACCTTGAGCGCGTTCGCACAGTGGCGTTCCATGCGCACGCCCAGCGACTCCAGGTGCATGCCCATGATCCACGAGTTGATCGGTGCCGGTGTGGAGCCGAAATCGCGCATGAGCTGTGCGGTGGCCTTGGTGATGTAAGCGGCCTTGCCGAAGTCCTTGGCATAGGTCACGCCATGGTAGGAGTCGTCCGGCGTGGTGAGTCCGGGGAATTTCTCCGCATGCGCCATCCAGTCGAAGTTGCCGGAATCCACGATCGCACCGCCCACGCAGGAGCCGTGACCGTCCATATATTTGGTGGTGGCGTGCGTGACGATATCCACGCCATACTGGAACGGTCGGCAATTGACGGGCGTCGGGAACGTATTGTCGACGATCAGCGGCACGCCGTGACGATGCGCCGCGTTCGCGAACTTTTCGAAATCAAGCACGATGAGTGCCGGATTGGAGATGGATTCGCCGAAGACCGCTTGGTGTTCGGCTGGAATGCCGCTTCGAGCTCTTCTTCGGTGCATTCCGGGCTTACGAACGTGCATTCGATGCCCATTTTGCGCATGGTCACGTTGATGAGGTTGAACGTACCGCCGTAGATTGCGGAGGATGCGACGATGTGGTCGCCGTTGTTGCAGATGTTGAACAGTGCGAAGAAGTTCGCCGCTTGGCCGGATGAGGTCAGCATTGCGGCCGCGCCGCCTTCCATTTCACAGATTTTCGCGGCGATGGTGTCGTTGGTTGGATTCTGCAGTCGAGTGTAGAAGTATCCGGATTCGGATAGGTCGAACAGTCGGCTCATCTGTTCGCTTGACTTGTATTTGAAGGTTGTCGCCTGAATGATCGGGGGAGTGCGGGATTCGCCGTTGCCGGCTGGTAGCTCCCTGCACGCAGATGGTGTCGACGTTTTCGCTCATGGATTCCTTCTTTCGATTGCGCGCTTCGTTGCGTAGCGCTGCGATGCAACAAACATGTTCACCTTATCACTGAGTTGACAATTGACTATTTTTCAATGGAAACGCCGAATAGTTCACTGAATTGACAAACTTAGGAAGTTGATTTTATTATGTACATCAAGACAGGCGGGAATCCGCTTGACGGGAAAAGCAAGGTCTTACGAAAGTAAAAACCAATAGCAAAGGAGCAACCCATGGGTCTGTGGGATATCGAAAAGATTCCGTATGTCGGTCGCGAAAAGGGACCGCAGGAGGGTCTGGCTTTCCATTATTACGATGCCGACAAGGTTGTTGCCGGCAAGAAGATGAAGGACTGGCTGCGTTTCGGCGTCGCTTGGTGGCACACGTTCGATCAAGAGCTGGTCGATCCGTTTGGTACTGGTACCGCCCAGCGTCCGTGGTACGGCAAGTACTCCAATGCTGAGGATGAGGCCCTGGCCAAGGTTGACTATGCCTTCGAGTTCTTCCAGAAGCTCGGCGTCGAGTACTTCTGCTTCCACGATCGCGACATCGCTCCGGAAGGCGATACCCTGCGCGAGACCGACAAGAACCTGGACAAGGTCGTCGACAAGATCGAAGAGAACATGAAATCCACCGGCATCAAGCTGCTGTGGAACACCTCCTCGCTATTCACCAACCCGCGCTTCGTGTCCGGCGCTTCCACCTCCCCGTTCGCCGACATCTACGCTTACGCCGGCGGTCAGCTGAAGCACTCCCTGGAGATCGCAAAGCGTTTGGGTGCCGAAAACTACGTGTTCTGGGGCGGTCGTGAAGGCTACGAGAACCTGCGGAACACGCAGATGAAGCGTGAGCAGGAGCACATGGCCAAGTTCTTCACATGTGCCATGACTACGCGAAGGAAATCGGTCTGGACGCCCAGTTCCTGATTGAGCCGAAGGCCAAGGAGCCGACGATGTTCCAGTACGACTTCGACGCCGCCACCGCCATCAACTTCCTGCGCACCTATGATTTGATGGACGTCTTCAAGCTGAACCTGGAAGCAACCACGCCAACCTGGCCGGCCACACCTACCAGCACGAGATCCGCACCGCCCGCGAGGCCGGCGTGCTCGGCTCCTTGGACGCCAACCAGGGCGACAAGCTCATCGGCTGGGATATGGATGAGTTCCCGACCGACCTGTACGAGACCTCCACCGTCATGTGGGAAGTCCTCGCCGAAGGCAGATCGGCCCTCACGGCGGCCTGAACTTCGACGCCAAGCCGCGTC
>ENA-OQIR01000452-OQIR01000452.1-human-gut-metagenome-genome-assembly--contig:-NODE-452-length-18018-cov-3.309541_pt1 | contig 18018 bp, 28 predicted proteins | sample MGYA00242580_ERZ504745 | MGnify/ENA primary metagenome ERZ504745 (study PRJEB26092, sample SAMD00036214) | human gut metagenome | host: Homo sapiens | study: EMG produced TPA metagenomics assembly of... | reverse complement strand
GGAGCTAGGGCCCCCGCGGCGGCGGTGAACGCGGCCGCTGCGTGGGAATTTGGGATGGGGGCGGGTTCCGAAACGCCTGCGGAGGGGAGAACCCCGTTGGGCGGGGACTATTCGTGATGCTTGATATCGCATTGCAGTATGGAAGCACGGATCATCTTCGCGATGGTCCGACCGGTTGATGGGCTAGGACGCGCATTCAGCAGGGAAGGGGATGGCTTTTAATGCCGCTTTTGGCTTATGCGTGCCGCGCTCCGCGTATGGCCATCCTGCGGTGCTAAAGCATTCTTGAAGTCTGTTAAGTGAATTCGTTTTAATCGCGCACGTGGCCGTTTGCCCATGTTGCATAACAGGATTCAGTGTTGATTGCCCGTGTGATGACAGCGTGAGTTTCGGGGGGGGGTGGCGTGAGCGGAGTCGCCGCGTTGTATAAGTCTGGCCGCCGACTGATGTGTCGATCTGTCGGGCCGGCCGAGAATGGTGAAGAGATCTCGCTGTTGAATGAACGAATGTTACAAGCAGCTCTTCAAGGCGCTTTGGACGTTGGCTGGGGCTGCGCAGTCAATCGCATGCAGTGATAGGCGAGGCGATTGCTCGATGAGCCGGCGACTAGTTCTGTGCTGTACTCGTCCCGGTGCCGTCGTTGTCTGCCGAGTACCAGAATGCGTAGGCCGCAACGACGGCATCATAGACGGCTGCGACTACGTTATCCACGACGGCTGCAAAGTTGACCACAACGGGAACGGGGCCGGTTTTGGAATCCATCTTCTCTACTTCTGGGGTCTCATACATGGGAACATCTCCTTAGAATTGTGACAGGACGCTCAGGTCGCCTAGATCATCGTCGATCAGGTCGATATAGAGGTCGCCGTCCATATTGATGTCTGCAATCAACGATGAGATCTCTTCCATCTCGTCAATCGAGTGCATACGATTGGCCAACGCGGTAACAACGGGCTTATCCCAAACGGTTGCCATTCCGGCATCGTAGTATTCCTGAAGGCTGTGTTTGCGAACGTTTCCGATGATGAGAGGTATATAGGGGGATGCGACGATATCGCCATTGGCGTGGATGGCCACTTGGTCAAATTGCATTTGCAGTTGAGGGAATCTGACCAAGTGGTCGATGGGGTCGCCCCACTCAAGCATGAAGTAGCCTCGATAGTCCGGATCGTATCGAAGGTCATTGATCGTGTTGACTAGCCGACGGTATTGATTATTCGAAGGGCGAATCGTGCGGTTTCTTCGGGCTCTACCGAGGAGCATGAGCGGCTGAACTCTAAGGTCAATTCGGTCAGTTCTACCCGACGATTTCAGCTTGTCTCGAAGCATCGTGCAAACTGGTTTGAAATCGTCGACATTGAACGATGTCGGACAAAAGGCAATTGAAAGGTGCAGTGAGGTTTCGTTCAGCGTGATATCGATGGCGTCGAGCACCCGGTCGTATAATCCGAGAGTCCTCGCATATGTTCGTGAGAATCGCGTAGGCCATCGAGGCTAAACTGTATGCCGTTTAAACCGGCGCGTTCGAGCTCATGCAAAGTATTTGAGTTTGCAAGCAGACCGTTTGACACGAGGTTGCATTTGACGCTAGATGCGCTGAGCCGCCGCAAGGATTCGATGACAAGATCCTTGCGCAGGAGGGTCTCGCCTCCGCAGAAGCAGAAGCTAAAGGGGTGCATTTGACAAATCGAGTCGACGAGTTCGAGGACTTCGTTGTCGGATAATTCGTTCGCGACGACATCGTTTTCTCCACTGTTGTTGAAGCAGTGTAGACAACGAAGGTTGCATTTGTTTGTAATGTCGAGCGCAACGCTGTGGGGCGCTCCGATTATTGCCGGCATGCTCATTATTGCTTCTTATCGAGCGGGCGAACAAACAGCTTGACGTCGCCCGAGTCGAGCTCATTGGGCAGGGTGCCGACTAAGGAAAAGCCAAGGCGCTGGTCGGAATGGTCAAGTTGTTCGGCGATTGGGGTGGAATCAGGCGCGTCAATTCTGAGCGCGCGGTAGGCTTTGGGAGCGGAAGATCCGTAGTATTCCGCAAGGCGGTCGAGCACACCGGCAAGCAGCGTGGAGCTGCATGAGATAAATTTGATGATGACGCTGCGGCCGGCGGGATTAGTGGCCGGCTCGCATATTATCAATCCATTAATTTCTCCGGACTGGCTCGTGAGTAGAAAATAATCATGGGTAAAGGAAAAGAGCCTTTGGCGAAGAACCAGAAAGTTCTCCAATTCGGGCTCAACGTCGAACTCAGAGAAATAGATCCTATTGCCATTTTTGGACTGTTTTGCAGAGAGGGATTTTGCAGCCGCCTCTTCGATTTCAGCAAACCTGCTCGCGTCCGCGAGAATAAGCAGCTCGTCGGGATCCACCGATGTTAGGTAATCGGAGCCGAAAGGGTCGTTCATATATCTCCCTTCTTTCTTCCAAACGATAAGACAGTTTACGGTCAGGCTATGCAGGGTTTGGGCCAGGTCATGCGCTAGCGTCTCGCGCGGTTGATCTGGGTATTTTTCTTGGAACAGACGGAGAATTTTGGGCAAATCGCAGGTGCCGTCGCATAAGTCAAGAATCTCTTTAGCGACCCTGTTGAGGATCGTATAGATTTGTTTCCCATCTGAGCTTAGGACGCTCAGGCGGTTATTTGGTTCACTGCGAAGGTAGCTTGGTCGAGGGGATAGGGATGACTCCAGGCAATGATGAGATTTGCGCGCTCCAAACATTCACGGATTCCATTGATCTCCTTTGGTTGTGGCCTATCTTCCTCGAATAGCAACTCATTCGATAAAATATCACAAATCGAAACGATATATAAAAGAATATATTTATATCGATATACAATATTAGGTTAAAAAAAAGTTTTGATGTTTGTCGATAGGGCTGGTATTGAAGGAGTGGACTGGAGTGATGGCGATGTCGGACGTTGTGGTTTCAATGGTGGGGTCATGCCTGCTGCTGGTGTTCGGAATAATGATATATCGAGCAAGCTCACGGGATTGCTTGCCGGAATGTCATTGCTATCGGGAGAGCGTTTAGAGGAGGCAAAGCGGACGGCCGAGTCTCTAGGCGCAAACCGAGCGGTGGGGGCGTCTATAGTTTTCTCCGCAATATGCCTTTTTCTCTCGTCCTTTTTCCGGACAAAAGGCTATTCTCGGTCTGATGGTGGCTGCCGTTATAATCGCCGCGCTTGCCTATGCAAATAGGGGGCTTATTCGTATGTATATAAAGGTGAAATGGAATCCTGGGCACCGCAACCCGAGATAATGTCTTGAGCAAGGATTAACAACAAGGGATATATGGGAGCGATTAAGCGGCGAACAAATTCAGTTTTGGATAAAAGGCCGCTTGATGGGAGCTGGCATGTTTAAGAAGACGGTTCACGAGTTGTTTCGGTGTAAAGGGTCACGGCTTTTCGTGATTCTCATGCTGGTGAATTTTGCTCTCTCGTGCGTCATGCCCGCCTTAAACGGTGGGTTTGTAGACTTTCTCGTGACGAATAGGGATCCATCTCGCGTCGTGTGGTTTGCGGCCTTTGTTGCGGGCATAGGGATATCGGCCTCCTTCATGTCGTATGCGATGGGTGTGAACGTATCGCGCGTCATCTTGGAGATGACGACGAGACTGATGGGGACCACGTGTGAGTCGTTTGAACGGGGGCCCCTGGAAAAGGGGGAGCAGGCGGACCCATCCTATACAACGCAGAGGGTGTATGCGGATTCGAATGCGGTGTCATCGTTTGTCGTGAACAACTTCCTGACGATCGGGCTTAACGTCGTTCTGGTTGTGTTGATATGCATCATCCTGTTTTCGATTAATCCGGTGTTCCTGGTGTTAAGTGCATGTTCGCTTGTTGCGTACTTCATTTTATTCAGGGCGTTGAAAAAGCGTTGTACAACAGCTCGCTTGCGAACAAGGAGGGTTTGAGTAAGCTTTTCGCGTCCGTGAGCGGCGAGCTGTCGCAGTTGTTTGACATTAAGTGCGATGGCGCATATAACCAGAGCGCTCGGACGCTCAAAGGGGTATTCGAGGGGTACTACCCGATTTACATGAAAGCAAGTAGGGTCTCGAATCTGGCCACATCAAGCGACGGCCTGATCTCGTCTGTGTTTCGGGGGGCACTGCTCGTGATCTCCGGGATGGAAATATTGAGCGGAAGAATGAGCTTAGGCGAGTTCACAATGGTGAACTCGTATTACTCGATGGCGTTCGGATGCTTCAAGTATTTTTTGAATTATTTCAAATCGTATCAGGACGCAAGGGCCTCGTTCGACCGATTGGGGGCTCTGACGGAGGACGCCGAGGACCGCGGCACCCTCACGGTTGGGCACGTGGAGAGCATATCGTTGTCCAACATCGCGTACCGATACGCGGGAAAGCCCTACTTATACCGCGACCTCTCCGTGGAGGTGGAGGAAGGAAAAACCTATGCCATTACCGGGCCGAACGGATGCGGAAAAAGCACGTTTCTGAAGGTGCTCCTTGGACTATATTCTGCTGGGGGACATCGGGCTTTGGGGTCGGTGCATATGAAGAGCTCGATATGGAGACGATCCGACGGGACCTGTTTGCGGTGTGCCCGCAAAAGCTCTTTATTCCGAACGAAACGGTGGAGAATTACCTTGAGAGGACGTCGATTCGGGGATCGAACGAAAACCTCCGAGAGCTTGTGCCGAGTTTCTATCGAACCGTCGAATCGTTAAAAGGCAAGAATTGTAGAGACCTTTCTGGTGGAGAGTATCGAAAGCTAAGGATATTCGCAGCACTTCGCAGGCAGCCGGAAGTGCTTGTGTTCGATGAACCAACGAACGATTTAGATGAAGAAAGCCGTCGGGAGTTCACGGGGTATATTCATCGAAATCCCTTCGATCAGCTAATTCTTGTTGTAAGCCATGATCAGGATTTGATTTCAGCATGCGATAGGAAGCTGGATTTGGATTTCGATCCGAAAAATGGGCAATGCTGATGGGAAACGCTTAGAGTTCGGGCTTGCGCGTCATGGAGTAATCTTTCCTCTTATCGAAAATCGTTACAATATAAGAAAAACAGTAAGCAAGAAGAAATGGCTCGGGGAAGAGCTCGCTGCTGTCAGTGATATTGGGTCTATATCCAGATAACACGGAAGGGGCCGTCCTCTACAACGGGGTATCACAGCGTCGCATCGACCGATACGCATTGCGGCGGTGCCGAGTTGGCATTACGGAGCAAGAGCCCCCTATTGTTGGGGGGGACGATCCTCGATAATCTTACGCTGCTTTCTGATGATTTCGAGGCCGACAAACTGAATCGGATGCTTGCCATATTGGGGTTAGACAAAATGATTGCCGCTGCGGAGAACGGGGCGGCAGCGATGCTTGGCAGCAAGAAAGGAGGGGTGTCCGGCGGGGAGAAGCAGAACATCGCAATTGTGCGGCAGATGTTGAAATCGCCGGACGTCATGTTGTTTCTTGAGTCAACTTCAGCGCTTGATGCGAAGAGCCGGAGCGCGCTAATTAAATTGCTTCATGAGGTTAAGAGAGACCATATTGTAATTGTTGTCACTCATGACGAAGAGATGCTTGCGGCTTGCGACGAGGTCATTCCGATGCCCGGATGCTTATCGGGACGTGGCGTTGAAGGCCCAGAAGATCGAAATGGCGTGGGTGTTGGGTAAGTCCCTACGCGTACGACGTTGGGTTTCTGATCTTCATCGTCCTGCAAAGAAGGCTTTGTAACACGTTTCCCCTGGGAGGCCCCTTTTGTCCGTAGTGGCAAAGAGGGGCTTTTTCGTTTCCCTCTTGCGGCGGAGGGGGACACCATGCGCCTATACAGGACGACCTGCGCGCTTTCGTCGGATGACGGGCTATGTGTCGAGATGGGGGTCTCGGGTGGAGGCCGCATCGCGGTCGCGGTCGGCCAGCGACCATCGGTACGGCTCAATCGTATTACCAGAACTAGTAAGGAGCCGCCCTTTCGGACGACTCAAACTGCAATGGGGCTTTTTTGCTACCCCGGCCGTTACTCCGCCAAAGCATTCGCGCTATCTGCCGGGGTAGCTAAAATAGCCCCGTCCCAAATTAGCTACTCTGACCAAAATCCCTGGGACAAATACTTCTGATAGATTTTGTCTTTCTTGGCTATTGCGTAGTTTAGGAGATTCCATTCCAATAATTACAGCTTTTTGCTAAAGCGTTTTAGCTGTTTCTACCACATTTGACCTGCAATTACGTTGCGCTGGTATCTTCATAAGGTAACCACCTTTACCTACCGTTTACCGCCAGTTTTAGCACGTTTACCAAACCGCGTATTCTCTGCTCAGGCCCGTTCAAATCCCGCCGTATAGTTCCCTCACGGCCCGCATCCGGCGGGTTGATTCGTTACCACGGTCGTGCGCGAGAGCGCATGGAAGGGGAAGTATCGTGAGCGATTGCAAGAGGGTTTACCGTTTTGGAACCGATGCCAGGGCACTTGTGTCACTGAGGGCGACAAGTCGATGAACTTCGTGCTTGGCGGCAAAGGCGCTAACCTTGCCGAGATGAGCCGCATTGGCCTGCCGGTTCCCGGTGGCTTTACCATTACCTGCCAGACCTGTGTCGAGTACTCCGGTGCCGGCAACGTCTGGCCCGAAGGCGCACTCGATGAGATCGTTGCCGCCGAGGCAGACCTCGAGGCTCGCTGCGGTAAGAAGCTCGGCGACGCCTCTGACCCGCTGCTCGTATCGGTTCGCTCGGGCGCTCCGTTCTCCATGCCCGGCATGATGGACACGGTCCTCAACCTGGGCCTCAACGACGATTCCGTTCAGGGCCTCATCGCGCAGACGCAGAACCGCGCTTTGCCTGGGACAGCTACCGTCGCTTTATCCAGATGTTTTCCAACGTCGTCATGGGCGTCGATGCCGATCTGTTCGAGAACGCCCTGACCCAGGCGCGTCTGGTCGCCGGCGTTCGCGTCGATTCCGAGCTTTCGGCCGAGGACCTGCAGGAGCTCGTCGAGACTTTCAAGGGCATCTTCTCCGACAACGTCGAGGCCGCCCTGTACCCCGAGCTTGAGGTCGCCGACGGCAAGCCCGTCTTCCCGCACGATCCGGAGCTCCAGCTGCGCCTTGCTATCCAGGCCGTCTTTGGCAGCTGGATGAACGAGCGTGCCTGCATCTACCGCAAGCAGCATGGCATTTCCGACGAGCTCGGCACCGCCGTCAACGTCCAGGCCATGGCCTTTGGCAACAAGGGGGAGACCTCTGCGACCGGCGTCGCCTTTACGCGCAACCCGGCTGACGGCACCAAGGAGTTCTACGGGGACTTTCTGGTGAACGCCCAGGGCGAGGACGTTGTCGCCGGCATCCGAAACACCGAGCCCATCGCCGACCTCAAGACCACCTCGGGCCTCGAGTCCGCAGGCGAGGAGCTCGAGCGCGTGTTCCTGACGCTCGAGGATCATTACCGCGATATGTGCGATATCGAGTTTACCATCGAGCAGGGCAAGCTCTGGATGCTCCAGACCCGCGTGGCAAGCGCACCGCCACCGCCGCCCTGCGCATCGCCATCGAGATGGTCGAGGAGGGCCTCGTCACCCGCGAGGAGGCTGTGAGCCGCATCGATCCCGCGCAGCTCGACCAGCTCCTGCACCCGCAGTTCGACGCCTCCAAGAAGTACGAGCCCTGGCCAGCGGCCTTAACGCCAGCCCTGGTGCCGCCGTGGGCGAGGTCGTGTTCTCGAGTGATGACGCCGTCGCGCGCGCCAACGAGGGCCACAAGGTCATTCTGGTCCGCTGGGAGACCAACCCCGACGACCTGAAGGGCATGGTCGCCGCCGAGGGCATCCTGACCAGCCACGGTGGCAAGACGAGCCATGCCGCCGTTATCGCCCGCGGCATGGGTACGCCCTGCGTTTGCGGCGTTGAGCGCTTCCACATTGACGCGGCAGAGAAGGTCGTGCGCATCGAGGGCAGCGACCGCGTGCTGCGCGAGGGCGATGTCATCTCCATCGACGGCACCCAGGTATCGTCGTCGACGGCGCGGTCGACCTGGTCTCTGCAGAGCTCACCGGCGACCTGGACACCATCCTGTCTTGGGCCGATGAGATCCGTTTGGACGAGACCGGTGGCCACGCCAACCACGTGCGCGTTAATGCCGACAACCCCGAGGATGCCGAGCTCGCGCTCGAGTTTGGCGCCGAGGCCATCGGTCTGTGCCGCACCGAGCACATGTTCCTGGGCGATCGCAAGAACATCATCCAGAGCTTTATCCTGTCTGACGATGAGGCCGTGAAGCAGCAGGCCCTGGCCGACCTGCTCAAGGTTCAGACCGAGGACTTCCTGGCGATGTTCAAGACCATGTCCGGTCGCGATGTGGTCGTCCGCCTGCTCGATCCGCCGCTTCATGAGTTCCTGGATAATCCTCGCGAGCTCGAGGTCGCCATCACCAAGAAGGAGGCCGCCGGCGCTCCCGAGGAGGAGCTCACTGCCCTGCGCGCCCGCCTGCGTCGCATTGACGGCATGGTCGAGTCCAACCCCATGCTGGGCTTGCGCGGCGTGCGCCTGTCCGTCGTCTTTGGCGATCTGCCGCTCATGCAGGTTCGCGCCGTCGCCACGGCCGCTGCCCGCCTTGTCAAGGAGGGTGTCGACCCGCGCCCCGAGATCATGGTTCCGCTCGTTTCCATCACGGCCGAGCATGTCCAGACCCGCGAGGTTATCGAGCGCGTGATCGCCGAGGTTTCCGCCGAGGAAGGCGTCGAGCTCAATATTCCCGTGGGCACGATGCTCGAGCTGCCGCGTGCCTGCATGGTCGCTGACGAGATCGCCCATCATGCCGACTTCTTCTGCTTTGGCACCAACGACCTCACCCAGACGACCTTTGGCTTCTCGCGCGATGACGCCGAGGCCAAGTTCATCCCGCTGTACATGCATAAAAAGATCCTGAAAGACAACCCCTTCGAGACCATCGACGCGGCGGTGCTGGAGCTCGTGCGCTTGGCCGTCGAGAAGGGCCGCGCCACCAATCCCGACATGCACTTTGGCGTGTGCGGCGAGCACGGCGGCGACCCCAAGTCCATCAAGGGCCTGTTTAACGTGGCCGACGTGGACTACGTGTCCTGCTCGCCCTATCGCGTGCCCCTCGCGCGCCTGGCTGCCGCTCAGGCCAAGCTCGAGGCCAAGCGTTCCGCCTAACGTTTTGGGTTTAGACGCCTAGCGTAGCCCCTTCATGCCGCCCGTCTCATTCGTGAGACGGGCGGTTATCATGTGCGGGTTTTGTCTTTTTGTCTGCGTGAAAAAATGTTCTTGCAGCAGAAACCCGCGCGTGTATACTCGAATACGTTTGTTCAACTACGTGCCGGCCAAGGTGGTACGGCACCTCTAGAAGAGTAAGGAATTGCACAATGGATTACATCCGCGCAATCGAGCGTCAGCAGATCCGCGAGGACATTCCTCAGGTTCGCGTCGCCGACAACGTCAAGGTTCACTACCGCATTAAGGAAGGCGACCGCGAGCGCATTCAGGTCTTCCAGGGCGACGTCATCCGCATGGCCGGCGCCGGTGCCCGCGAGACCTTCACCGTCCGCAAGATGTCCTTCGGTGTCGGTGTTGAGCGTACCTTCCCGCTTCACAGCCCCAAGATCGCCAAGCTCGAGGTCGTTCGTCATGGTCGCGTCCGTCGCGCCAAGCTGTACTACCTCCGCGACAAGGTGGGCAAGGCTGCTCGCATCCCCGAGAAGCGCTAAGAAGATCGCAGCGTCTGTCCACTCGTTTGGACACAAGGGTCACCTTCGGGTGGCCCTTCTTTTTATCTGATTTGCATGCAAGGAGGGCCTGGTATGGCCAATATGACGAGCTCGGTTTCGGCATCGCAGGTTGCCGGTGAGTTGGCGAGCGCTACGTTTGAGGAGATCCCCGCCCTCGTGGAGCATTATCGCGAGGACCCGCGCCAGCAGGTGATCAAGCTTGCGAGCGTGCTCTTAAGCGCCATGCCAAGGAACTTGCCGAGCGCGAGCGCGTCAATGACATGTACGAGCTTATGCATGAGCTTGGCGGCGATGGGGTAGTCGTTGGTGTCGACGAGGTGGGTCGCGGATCGGTGGCCGGTCCTTTGACGGTATGCGCCGTCTGCCTTCCTATGGAGCCGCGCGTCTGGGGCATCAACGATTCCAAAAGCTCACGCCGGCGCGCCGCGAGTTGCTCTCAGTGAAGATTGCCGAGGTGGCGACGGCAATTGGTTTTTGCCATATCGCGCCTAAGGATATCGATGAGATGGGCATGGCCCGCGCCATTCGAGCCGCTGTCGCGGGCGCCGTGGCCGATACGGGGCTCGAGCCGATTGCGTGCTTATGGACGGTAACCCCTTGGGCGCCGTTCCCAACGAGCGCGACGTGGTGAAGGGCGATGCCAAGATCGCCTGTATCGCCGCGGCGTCCATCATGGCCAAGGTCACGCGTGATGAGATGATGGTCGAGTACGATGCCGAGTATCCCGAGTACCATTGGCCGAATCGAAAGGCTACGCAAGCCCCGAGCACATCGAGGCCATTCGCAAACATGGACTTTGTCCACTGCACCGCGTGAGCTTTTGCGGAAACTTTCTGCAGACTGAGCGCCTTTTCTAGGTCAATTGTGGAGACAGGGACCTCAGGGGTTTTATAAACCTGCTGGCAGCGGGCCGTATGCAACAGCATTGCTGCGTACGGCCCGTTTTTTGACGGCATTTGGTCAGCTTTTGGTTTGCTTCCGGTACTTACCCGCATGAAAGGTGCCTCATCATCGGGGCAATGCAGTGTGCGGGAAAGGAGACCCCATGAGTGCCGCAAGCAAAAAGAGCAAGACGCAGCAGCTCAAGGAGCGTTGGGAAAACGGCGAGCTCGACTGCGGGGCGATGACGCCCGAGTTTATCAAGGGACTCAGTCCCCGCGAGCTGGGCATGCTGGGCGAGCTGATCACCATCGACTACTTTAACGAGCGCGGCTACACCTTGCTGGAGCAGGGTTATCGTTGCACCGAGGGCGAGGCCGATCTGGTGCTGCTCGATGAGCTCGACGATGTCGTGGTGATGGCCGAGGTCAAGACCAGACGCGTCGCACTGGATTGCAGCACGCGGGTCTTTCCCGAGGAGGCCGTGGACGCCCAAAAGCAACGCCGCTACCGCCGCATCGCAAGTTGCTATCTCATGGAGCATTATCCGCTCAAGGCGATTCGCTTCGATGCCGTGGGCGTCACCATTCGTGGCGGGCATATCGCCGAGATCGAGCATCAGTACAACGCGTTCGATTGGCAGGTGTCGTGATGGCGTTCGAGACGTTTGCCGTTCACGCGGCCTGCATCCGTGGCGTCGAGGCGATTCACGTCACGGTCGAGGTCTCGCTTGCCGGTGGTGTTCCGGGCATCCAAATGCTCGGCATTCCGAGTATGGAGGTGATGGAGTCACGCGGTCGTATTCGCTGCGCGATGCGCTCCGCCGGGTTCGAGATCCCACGCTCGGGCATTACGGTCAACCTAGCGCCCGGCGATATTCGCAAGACCGGTAGCGGCTTTGATCTGCCCATCGCCATCGCGGTTCTGGCGGCCGATGGGCAGATTCCCCGTGACAACCTCGATCGCTGCCTTATCGCCGGCGAGCTCGGCTTGGACGGTACGGTGCTTCCCGTCAAGGGCGAGGTGGCGTTTCAGCTATTGGCACGTGATATGGGGCTGTCCTTTATCGCCGGCAGGTCCGATCAGCATGTTCCGCTTGCGGGCGTGGATTGCGGATTTATCGATCATTTGTCTCAGCTTGCCCATGGCATGGGCGATGCCGCGCGGCACTACTTGGATTCTGAAGTGCTCGAGGCGACCTTTGAGCCCGAGCTCGACTATGCCGACGTGCTAGGGCAGGAGGTTGCCAAACGCGGCATGGCGCTTGCGGCGGCAGGAGAACTCGGTTTGCTTATGATCGGGTCCCCGGGATCGGGCAAGACGATGCTCGCGCGTCGTATGACCGGCATCCTGCCCGAGCTTTCCGTTGAGGATCAACAGGAGGCGCTGTGCATCCATTCGGTTTTGGGTGAGAACATTGATGGCTTGTTGGCGGGGCACCGGCCCTTCCGCAGCCCCATCACAGTATTTCGACCGCAGGTCTTATCGGCGGTGGGCGCCCGGTGCACCCGGGTGAGATCAGCCTTGCTCATGGCGGCGTGCTATTTTTGGACGAGCTTGCCGAGTTTCCCACGGGTGTGCTGCAGACGCTGCGTCAGCCCATCGAACGCGGCTATGTGAGGATCGTGCGCGTCGACGGGGCCTTTACCTTCCGTCGCGCTTTCAGCTGCTGGCTGCGAGCAATCCCTGCCCCTGCGGTTTTTTGGGCGATCGCGAGGTACCGTGTCGCTGCTCGGCGGCGATGGTCGAGCGCTATCGGTCTAAACTGCGCGGTCCTTTGGCCGACCGTATCGACATGATGATCGATGTGACCCGTCCCGACCCCCAAGTGATTATCGAGGGTGCGGAGGGTATGTCGTCTGCCGAGTTACGTGACTACGTTGTGCGCGGTCGCGCTTTTCGCGCCTGGCGCGAATCCCGTATGGACGATGCGGATGCCGAGGCCGAGGATGACGAGACACGGTCCATTGACGGCGTCGTTTCGACCTTTAAGCTCGATGATGCGGCGGAGAAGTGTGTGCTCGGCCTGTCGAAGCGCACGCATCTCACGGGTCGCGGCATCGTGCGACTGGTGCGTATCGCGCGTACAATCGCCGACGTCGCCGAGAGCGAGCAGGTGACGCAGGACCACGTGCTCGAGGCAGCGATGTACCAGGGAAGGAGGGACCAATGATGGCCGAGGGGACCTACGAGCTGCATCCAGGTGATGCGTTGTATCCCGAGACCGTTTTGGAGCTTTCTGATGTACCCCAGACGCTCTATGTGCGCGGCAACCCCGAGGTGCTTTCGACGCCCGCGCTCTCCATCATCGGCGCGCGCAAGGCCTCTCCGTATGGTCTTGCCGTGGCAGAGCTTGCGGCAAAGGTTGCGGTCGAGGCGGGCGTGACGGTAGTTTCGGGCGGCGCGGTCGGTTGTGACCAGGCCTCGGGTTGGCCTGCGGTCAATGCCGGCGGCAAACACGTCGTGGTGCTGGGGACGGGCGCCGACGTGGTCTACCCGCGTTCGAGCGCGGGGCTTATTACGCGCACGCTCGATACGGGTGGCGCGGTCGTGTCGATCTCTCCGTGGGGCATGGGTCCGCGCAAGTTTGCCTTTCCGCGCCGCAATCGCGTAATCGCGGCCCTGTCGCAAGCCCTCTTTGTATCCGAGGCGGTATGCCTCCGGGACGTTTCTACAGCCGAGGCTGCTATGGATTTGGGGCGAGAACTTCTTGCCGTGCCAGGGTCGATCCTATCGCCCGAGTCGCGTGGCACGAATTACCTCATTGCGAACGGTGCCTGCTGCATCATCGACGAGGAATCTATCGAGATGGCTATTTCACGCATCTACGGCACCCTGCGCTACTCGCGCCCCGATGCTCCCGGCATTGCCGACCTGGATCAAACACAGCAGACCGTGATGCATGCGCTCATCGCCTCTCCGCTCAAGGTCGACGACATCGCGGCGCTCGTCTCGCTCGATGCCGTCGGCGTACTCAACTCCTGGGTTCGCTTGAGCTCGAGGGTCTTATCGAGCGCATGATGGATGGAAGGTATGCGCCCTCCAAGTTTGCCCTTCACGCTCAGACACCCTTCGGTCACAATGGAAAACATGTCAATTAGAAAGGTGTTTGCAGATGCTGTTTGATCAGGTGACGGTTATCGGTGGCGGTCTGGCGGGTTCGGAGTGCGCGATTCAGCTTGCAGATCGCGGGTTCGCCGTAAAGCTGTGCGAGATGCGCCCCCAGGTTAGCTCCCCGGCCCACCATACCGATCACCTGGCAGAGCTCGTCTGTTCCAATTCGTTTAAGTCGACCCGTCCGGATTCTGCGGCTGGATTGCTGAAGGCCGAGCTTGAGCGCATGGTTCAGTCCTGCTCGATTGCGCCCATCGCGCGGCTGTTCCCGCCGGTGGCGCCTTGGCGGTCGACCGCGTCAAGTTTTCCGAGTTTGTCGAGGCCGAGGTTGCCGCCCGTCCCAATATCGAGATCGTTCACGGCGAGGTCACGCAGATTCCCGAAGGTCACGTGGTCATTGCCGCCGGCCCCTTGTGCTCGCCGGCGCTGAGCGAAGAGGTCATGAAGCTCGTCGGTGGCGACGCCCTTGCGTTCTTCGATGCCGCGGCGCCGATCGTCGATGCCTCCACGCTCGATATGGACGTGCTGTTCTCGCAGTCGCGCTACGAGGAGCAGGGGAGCGGCGACTATCTCAACGCTCCGCTCAATAAGGAGGAGTACGAGGCCTTTATCGAGGCGCTTACCACGGCCGACCGCGTGGTGCTCAAGGACTTTGAGGGCGGCGATCTGTTCCAGGCCTGCCAGCCTGCCGAGGAAGTTGCGCGCACCGGCAAGGACGCCATTCGCTTTGGCGCCATGAAGCCTGTCGGCCTCACCGATCCGCGAACCGGTCGTCGTCCCTGGGCGGCGATTCAGCTGCGTGCCGAGAATAAGGAGAAGACCGCCTATAACCTGGTGGGCTTCCAGACCAACTTGACCTTTGGCGAGCAGAAGCGCGTCTTCCATATGGTGCCGGGCCTGGAGAACGCTGAGTTCTTCCGCTACGGTGTCATGCACCGTAATACCTTTGTCGACGCCCGCACGTGCTCGATGGCACCTTTGCCGTGCCCGGCACCGGCGTGCGCCTGGCCGGTCAGATCACCGGCACCGAGGGTACATGGAAGCCGTGGCGACGGGTCTGCTCGCGGCGCTCAACACCTATGCCGAGGCTATCGGGGCCGCGGGCGTCGAGCTGCCGCGTGTGGGCGCCTGGGTGCGCTCGTGGGCTATGCGACCGATCCTGCACCGTGGGCTATCAGCCTATGCATGTCAACTTTGGCCTGGTGCCGCCACTCGAGGATGGTAAGCGCCGCAGCAAGCGCGACCGCTACCAGGCCTATGCGGACCGTGCGCTCGAGGCCCTTGATGCCTATCTGGCCACTCGCCCCGATTTGTTTGGAGGCGACCGGTCATAGCCTTTGACCTGTACGACACCGTCGACTCGTTTATCGCCTATATCTCACGTGTCGAGGGACTTTCTCCCAACACGGTGACGGCCTATGGCTCGAGGCTGGAGCGTTTTGCTGCCTGGTGCGAGCGTGAGGATATAGATGCTTTCGCTGCCGACGTGCGCACCATTCGTCGCTATCTTGCCGAACTTTCGCGTGAGCAGGTGGCTCCCCGAACGCTTGCGGCACACCTGTCTGCCATTCGCTCGCTCTATCGGTGGATGGCTGCCGAGGGGGTCGTGGAGGGCGATGTGGTCTCGGCAATTTCCTCGCCCAAGCTCCCGCGCGATCTACCCGGTGTGCTGACGACCCAACAGGTGGAGGCGCTGCTCAAGACGCCTGATACCTCAACACCCGCGGGACTGCGCGATGCGGCGATGCTCGAGCTGCTCTATGCCTCGGCGCCCGTATCTCTGAGCTCGCAGCACTCAATGTGGAGTCCATTGTGTGGTCCGAACGCACGCTGCGCCTGTGGGGCAAGGGGAGCAAAGAACGTATCGTCCCTCTGTATCGTCGCGCGCTCGAGGCGACGCGTCTCTATATTGAGGAGGGGCGGCCGGAGTTGCTCGCTCAGGCAAAGCGCCGTGACCCCACTACCGGGCCGCATCCGCTGCTTATATCGGCGCGCGGTAATCGCATGAGTGCCGCCATGCTCAGGCGGCGGTTCCATACTCTGGCGACACTCGCCGGCATTCCGGCCGACATCGCCCCGCATGCGATGCGCCATACCTTTGCGACCGACTTGCTCGAGGGCGGTGCGGACCTGCGCTCGGTTCAAGAGCTGCTGGGTCATGCGAGCCTGTCCACGACGCAGATCTACACGCACCTCACGCCCGATCGGCTCAAACGTGCCGTGGCTCAAGCCCATCCCCGAGGCGAATAGTGCTGGGACGTCCCGCGCCGCACTCAGGTGTGTGGTTTTGATTGCGGGTTGGCACGAAGATGCATTCCTGCTATCATTCATCGGGTTGCTTCACGGCAACATGTTTTTATCACGCACGCGCGGCTACTTCATACCGTGGTGCCCGGGCTTTGGTAGCACATGTCCGGGTTGGTTTTGGAGGATGACCCCGCGCGGAGGCAAACCACAGGAGGTTTAACATGGCTACCAAGATTAATATCCGCACCCTGCTCGAGGCCGGCTGCCACTTCGGTCACCAGACCCGTCGCTGGAACCCCAAGATGAAGCCGTTCATCTTCGGTGAGCGCAACGGCATCTACATCCTCGACCTCAAGCAGACCATCCTCGACGCCGACCAGGCCTACACCTTCGTCAAGAACGTCGCCAAGGGTGGCAACGTGCTGTTCGTCGGCACCAAGAAGCAGGCTCAGGAGCCGTCAAGAACGCTGCTGAGCGCGCTAATATGCCCTACATCAACCAGCGTTGGCTCGGCGGTATGCTGACCAACTTCGTCACCATCCGCTCCCGCATCAACCGCATGGAGGAGCTCGAGGCCATGGTCGAGGACGGCCGCATGGCAGTGCTCCCCAAGAAGGAGCAGGCTGTGCTCGGCAAGGAGCTCACCAAGCTCCAGACCAACCTCGGTGGCGCCCGCGACATGAAGGGTCTGCCCCAGGCTCTCTTCGTCATCGACACTAAGCGCGAGGAGAACGCCATCAAGGAGGCTCAGCGCCTGAACATCCCCGTCGTCGCTCTGATCGACACCAACTCCGATCCCGACGAGGTCGAGTACGGCATCCCCTGCAACGATGACGCTATCTCCGCTGTCACCCTTATGTGCGAGCTCATGGCTGACGCCTGCCTCGCTGGCTCCGGTAAGGAGCAGGTCTCCGAGGCCGAGATGGCCGCTGAGCCCAAGGCCGAGTAATCAGTCCTATTTAAGTCTTTTTCATCTCTTTGAAAGGAACCACAATGGCCCAGATTACCGCCGCTATGGTCAAGCAGCTCCGCGAGATGACCGACTCCCCGATGATGGAGTGCAAGAAGGCTCTCGTCGAGGCTGACGGCGACATGGACGCCGCTGTCGACGTTCTGCGTAAGAACGGCCTTGCCAAGCTGCCAAGAAGGCTGGCCGTGAGACCAACGAGGCGCTGTCGCCGCGTTCGTCTCCGAGGATGGCAAGACCGGCGCTCTGCTCGAGCTCTCCTGCGAGACCGACTTCGTTGGCTCCAACGCCAAGTTCACCGGCTTTGCTTCTAAGGTCGCTGAGGTTGTCGCTACCACCGAGCCTGCTGACGTCGACGCTCTGCTCGAGAAGCCGATGGGCGAGGAGACCGTTTCCTCCGAGCTCACCGAGATGATTCACATCATGGGCGAGAACATGAAGATCTCCCGCTTCGCTGCCCGCAAGGCCGAGAACGGCGCGCTCGCTTCTTACATCCACATGGGTGGTAAGATCGGCGTCCTCGTCGAGTTCGCCTTCGAGAAGGCCGAGACCGCTCAGGCTGAGTCCTTCAAGACCTTCGCTCACGACGTTGCCCTTCAGGTTGCCGCCGTCGCCCCGATCTGCGCTACCCGCGATCAGGTTCCGGCCGAGACCGTCGAGCACGAGAAGCAGATCTACATGGCCCAGGCTGCCGAGTCCGGCAAGCCCGAGGCTATCCAGGAGAAGATGGCTGTTGGCCGTCTGGAGAAGTTCTACAAGCAGTCCGTGCTCACCGAGCAGGAGTTCATCAAGGACAGCTCCCTCACCATCAAGAAGTACGCTGAGCAGGTCTCCAAGGAGCTCGGCGACACCATTACCGTCGTTGCCTTTGACCGTCTGGTCCGTGGCGAGTAAATAGCTCTTGTAGCTGGTAATGAGCAGGCTGTGGGTTTTACTCACAGCCTGCTTTTTCATGGCTCTTATCAGAGCCTTTGATATCATATTGAGAGTCTAATTAAAGGAGGATCGCTTTGTCCGACATCCGATATAAACGAGTGCTTCTTAAGCTTTCCGGCGAAGCGCTGATGGCGACGGCCAATATGGCATCGACCCAAGG
>ENA-OQIR01000451-OQIR01000451.1-human-gut-metagenome-genome-assembly--contig:-NODE-451-length-18032-cov-1.638593_pt1 | contig 18032 bp, 24 predicted proteins | sample MGYA00242580_ERZ504745 | MGnify/ENA primary metagenome ERZ504745 (study PRJEB26092, sample SAMD00036214) | human gut metagenome | host: Homo sapiens | study: EMG produced TPA metagenomics assembly of... | reverse complement strand
TGACGATAACTGTATTGTCGTTCATTCTGCGGAGATACGAGGCGAACCGGGTGACATTCACGTCATCCAGTGCGGCCTCGATTTCGTCCAGCACGCAAAACGGCGCCGGGCTGACCTTCATAATGGAGAAGTAGAGACAGATAGCGACCAGGGCCTTTTCGCCGCCGGACAGAAGCTCCAAATGACTGACAATTTTTCCCGGAGGCTGGACATAAATGTCGATGCCGGAATTTAAAATGTCTCCGGGTCGGAAAGCTTCAGCTGGGCCCCGCCTCCGCCGAACAGCTCCTGAAAAGTAGCGCCGAAATGCTTGTTGATCTCCTCAAACCGGGCAACAAACAAGGAACGCATATTCTGCGTCAGATCCCGGATCAGCTTAAGCAGCTCCTCCCGGGATTTCTCCACGTCTCCTACCTGCTCCTGCATAAAGAGGTACCGTTCGGAAACCTCCTGATATTCCTCGATGGCGGCCACATTGACGTGCCCAAGCTTTTAATTTTACTTTTCAGCTCATTCAGCCGCTTTTGAGCCTTGCCCGGCTCCTCTATCCGGCCGACGGTTTCCTCCGCCTGTCTCCGGGTCAATTCATATTCTTCCCACAGGCGGCTGATAATTTCATCATATTCCTTTTGGAGATTGGCTTTCCGTTCCTCCAAGCGGGCCAGCTCCCGGCCGGTAAGCTCTCTTTGAGACTGCTTTCCCGTTCCTCCGCCCGCAGACGGGCGGACTGTTTTTCCAGCTCCAGCCGCTCCTGATTCAGCGCTTCGATGGATTTCTCCACTCCGGCGGCTTGTTCTTTCAGCTTCTGAGCCTGGGTCAGGCACTGAGCAATCTCCTTTTGCAGTTCCCCATTCTTTTGTTTAAGCTCCTGAATTTCCTCCTCCAGCTGGGTAATCCTTCCGGCTTCCCCCTGCTGCGGCTTTCCATGGAAGCGATCTCAGCCTCTAAGGAGGATTGATCCTTTTCCAGAGATAAGAGTCCCATGCGAAGCTCCTGCATCCTTTGGGAGATTCCTTCCCGCTTTTTGCTGAACTCCGCCTGGCTTCCGGTGATTTGGGAAAGCTTTTCCTCGATTACGGAAATTTCATGTTCCGCTTCCTCCTGGACCTTGCGGGATGCCTCCAAGGCCGCCCTTAATTCTTTCAGCCGTACTCTGAGACTGATCCCGTTCCTTTTGCAGGTCCTCAACCGCCCTTTGCAGATTTTCCCGCTCCGCCCGGCGGTTCTTCTGTTCCGCCTCCAGACGGATCCGCTCCTCCTGGGCAGAGGACAGCTCTCCCTGGGCGCCTAACAGCGCCGCCTCGTTTTTAGAAACCTCTGCCTGCAGCTGATGATACTCCTCCTGGGCCTTTTTCAGCTTTTCCTGAAGAACGGTCGCTTCCTTTTCATACTTTTCTATTTCGCCTACCCGGCTCAAGAGCCCGAATTTCTGGCCAGCGAGCTCCGGTCAGGGAGCCGCCGGCGTTAACCACCTGGCCGTCCAGGGTGACGATCCGGAACCGGTAGTGGAACTGTTTGGCAATGGCCACAGCGTCGTCCAGGCTTTCCGCCACCGCTACCCTGCCCAGCAGGGAATCGATGACGCCCTGATACTGAGCGTCAAACCGGCAAAGCCGGCTCGCAACGCCCACAAAGCCCATACAGTCCTCCAGGCCCGGCTCCTTCAGCACGTTTCCTTTAATAGTGGACAAGGGCAGAAAGGTAGCCCGTCCGCTGTCCCGCTGCTTTAAAAGCTGGATAGCCCTTTTCGCATCCTGCTCGGTGCTCACCACCAAATTCTGCATAGCGCCGCCTAATGCAGTTTCGATGGCCACAGCGTATTCGCTGGAAACCTGGAACAGGCGGGACACCGGTCCATGGACACCGGATAAGGCTCCCCTCTGGGATTCCTTCATGACCGTTTTTACGCTTTTTTGAAAGCCCTCCAGGTTTCTCTCCAGCTCTCTCAGCAAATTCGCCCGTCGAAGCTTTTCCTGTGCATCTAAGGAAAGCTGGTCGGCAAGCTTTTTGCTGTCCGCTAATTTCCCCCGCCTGGAATCCAAGCGGAGCTCATAGCCCTTGACTGTGTTGGCAAGGCCGCCGATCCGGTCATTGGTATCGTCCAGCATTTGCTGGTAATCCTTGAGCGCTTCATTGGTCTGATGCAGGCCGCTGAGCCGCTGGGCAATATCCGCCTGCACCTTGGCAAGGCGGGCTTCAATCTCACTGATGGAGGAGGCCGCCGTGACCCCGGTCAGCTTGGCCTCTCCGGCCTTTTCCGTCAGCGAAGCGATTTCCCCGCTGAGGGCCTCTCCCTCTGTCAAGTATTTTCCCGCTTCCTCCTGCAAGGATAACAGCTCCTGCTCACAGGCAGCCAAGGCATTTTGATCTTCCACCTCCCGGCTCTTTTTTCTAAAATCAGCGCCCGGCGCTTCTCAATTTCCGCGTCGATGGAATCCGCCGAGGAACTGGCCTCCTGAATCTGAGCCTCCACTCTGGAGATCAATTCCTCGTTATGGGAAATGTCGCTGTTCAGCAGGCTGGCTTCGTGCTCCTTTTCCCCAGAAAGCTCCTGAAGGCTTTGAATTTCCCGCCGGCGCTCATCCACTTTAGCAGCGTGGGAGTTCATCTCTAAAAAGATCGTTTCCTCCCGGGCCTGAATCTCCTGAATCTGATTCTCAACCTCCTCATCCTGATTTCTGGCCACCAGGATTTTATCCTCCTGCTCCCGCAGGACTTTTCCCGATTTTTCCAGGGTATTCAGCCACAGGCCGATCTCCAAAACCCGCTTTTCGTCTGCGTAGGCCAAATAGTCCTTGGCCTTTTTCGCCTGCTCCTCCAAGGGGCCTACCCGGGCTTCCAGCTCGGACAGGATATCTCTCAGCCTGAGCAGGTTTTCCTCAGTCTGATTCAGCCTTTTCTCCGCTTCCCCCTTGCGGTAGCGGTACCTGGAGATTCCAGCGGCCTCCTCGAAGATTTCCCTCCGATCCTCAGAACGGGAGGCCACGATGCTGTCGATTTTGCCTTGGCCGATAATCGAATAGCCGTCCCGTCCCAAGCCGGTGTCCATAAACAGCTCATGAATATCCTTCAGCCGTACAACCGCTTTGTTAATCAAATACTCGCTGTCTCCGGAACGATAGTACCGGCGGGTGATGGCCACCTCATCCTCCCCAAAGGGAAGCCTTCTGTCCCTATTGTCGATGGTAAGGGTCACCTGGGCGTAACCCTGGGATTTTCTCGCTGGAGTGCCGTTGAAAATAACATCCTCCATTCTGGAGCAGCGCAGGGTTTTGCAGGACTGCTCTCCCAAAACCCAGCGGATGGCGTCGCTGATATTGCTCTTTCCGCTGCCGTTAGGTCCTACCACGGCGGTGATTCCCGGTCCAAAGGAAAGCTTAGTCTGATCCGGAAAGGTTTTAAAGCCTTGCAGCTTTAGTGATTTTAATAGCACGATCTCACCTGCACTTAACTTCTATTTCTCCCGAAGGAATCGACGGTCCGGCACCGCCCGGGCGTCGATCCCCTGTTCCCTCAGCTTCTGTATGTTCTCCCGCTTTTGTCCCACAATCTGGGAAAGCTCCCTTGGGTTGCCCAAAATTTCAATGGCAGACGGCTTCTGTCCCATAGCGCAAACGCGGGCTAAAATGTCCTTATAAAACAAATAGGACTGGCATTTTTCCCGGAACGCCGGGTGATAAGCTCCAGCTAATAGGTTCCGCTTCAGCTCCAAGGCATCGTGAAGCCCCAGGCGGATTACATCGATTTTATTCTGCCGGAACAAACGCAGCAATCCGGCGCATAAGGGAATGGACTGTTCCGCGTCAGGCGGGCTGTAAAGGCCGGCCTCATAGTATTCCCCCAGCTTGGTGCCCTTCAGCACCACGGTAGGGTAAATTCTGACGCAATCAGGCTTGCATAAGACTAATTTTTTTCCGGTTTGCCAATCGGATTCCGGAGAACTGCCATAAAGGCCCGTCATCATCTGAAGCCCTAACGAAAATCCATATTCCCGAATCATCCGGGAGGCGTTGACCACGTCTTGGGCGGTATGTCCCCGCTGGTTGAGAACCAGCACCCTGTCGTCCATGCTCTGGGCGCCCAGTTCGATACTTTTCACCCCATACTGTTTCAGCCGCTCTAAAACCGGAGGGTCGATAGCATCCGGCCTGGTGGAAATCCGGATACCGGAAAAATCCCCCCGCTTTACGAAGGGGTAGGCGGCTTTCAAAAGTGACTCCTGATAGGCCGGAGGCACCGCGGTAAAGCTGCCGCCGAAAAAAGCGATTTCAGACGCCTTTTGCTTTCCCCTCAGCGCCTGCCGCGCATCCTCTAGAACAGCGGCGACCTCGCCAGGCTCAACCCGCCTGCTCTCACCGGTGATGCTTTTCTGATCGCAGAAGCTGCACTGATGAGGCAGCCCGCATGGGGAATAAAAAACGCCACATTGCTGTGTTTAATAGCCCATCAGCTCCAATGCTTCCCGAGCAGCCTGTTGTTCAGCTTCCTTTTTGCTTCTGCCTCCGCCTTTCCCGATGACATTGCTGTTCAAATGAACCTCAACAACAAAATGCTTATTATGATCCGGACCGCTTTCCCCCACCAGCACATAGTTAAGCTTTTCCTCCGGATTTTGCTGGACGATCTCCTGCAAAGCCGTTTTATAATCCTTAAAGGCCTTGGGCTTGGGATTTTCCATTTCCGGGACGGTAAAGCGCAAGACGAACTCCCTGGCCTTTTCCATGCCGCCGTCTAAATAAATCGCCGCCAGCACTGCCTCAAAGGCGTCGGCCAAAATAGAGGACCGCTCCGCTCCGCCGGAATTTTGCTCGCCCCGGCTGAGCCGGAGGAAGCTCCCGATTTCCAGAACCCTGGAAAAGCGCTGGAGGGATTTCTCGCACACCAGGGAAGCCCGCATTTTGGTCAGCTCGCCTTCCGGCAGATGGGGGCAGTTTCGGAAAATATAATCGGACACCACGATACTTAAAACCGCGTCCCCCAGAAATTCCAGCCGCTCGTTGCTGCGGGTGCCGTTATGGGCCTCGTTGGCATAGGAGGAGTGGGTCAGGGCGGTTTTCAGCAGCTTCGGATTCTGAAAGGCGTAGCCTAAATTCTCTTCCAGCCGCCGGAAGTCCCAGCCCGATGCTTTTGTGTTTTCCTGCTTACTCATTGCTATCCATTCCCTTCAGCGATTGCAGTGACTCGTTAATCTCCTCTACCACGCCGCCCTTTACATAAGCCGCCGTTAAACGGAGGGCGTTTTTAAAGGTTTTCGCTTTCGCGCTGCCATGGGCTTTAAATACCGGCTTGGCTACGCCCATAATCGGCGCGCCGCCGTATTCGTTGTAATCCATAGCCTTTTTTAGCTTCTTCATGTCGCTGTAAATCATGCCCGCCGCGATTTTCGTCTTTAGGTTCTTGGTCAAATGCCCTTGATTTTGTTCATCAGCGTCATGGCCACGCCTTCATAAAGCTTCAAATCACGTTGCCGGTAAACCCGTCGCATACCACCACGTCCGCCGCGTCCTCGGGAATATCCCGGGCTTCGATGTTCCCGATAAAATTCACGCCGGTCTGCTTTAAAAGCTGAAACGCCTGGTGCTGCAGTTCTCCGCCCTTATGATCCTCGGTGCCTACGTTGGCAAGGCCGACCCGGGGATTTTTACCCCCATGACCTTTTCCATATAAATCGACCCCATCACACCGAATTGCTGGAGCATTTCCGGCTTCGACTCCACGTTCGCCCCGCCGTCGATCAGCATGAAAAAGCCTTCGTTTTTCGGCATGATCGGCGCGAACGCCGGACGCTTAATCTTGGGAATCCTTTTTACGATTAAGGTAGAGCCCACCACCAGGGCGCCGCTGTTGCCCGCGGAAATGAAAGCGTCTCCGTTTCCTGCGGCGAGCTGCCGCAGGCCCTCCGCCATGGAACTTTGAGATTTCGATTTCATAATATCCCCGGCGTGGTCTTCCATGGTAATGATATCCGGGGTATCCACGAGCTCCATTCTGTTCAGAGAAATCTCGTTTTCCTCAGCAACCCGGCGGATCTCCGCTTCCCTGCCGGTAAGCATAACGTCCAAATCATATTCGGCAGCCGCTGGCGCATCCCTTTAAAATCTCCAAAGGGGCGTTGTCTCCTCCAAACGCGTCAACAATAATTTTCATATCCTCGCAGTACGCTCATTCCGCTCTATAAAAAGCTTGAACGGCGTTCCCGCTTTCCCACCTTTCTTTGTGGCCTATACTCCGCTATTTATGATTTTCTCGATACGCTCGAGCGATCTCTCCGCCAAGGCGCCGTACCGCCGGCGCTTATCCCGGATAGGTTCCTGAAGCGGCGGCAAAATTCCAAAATTAGCCCCCATCGGCTGGAAATCCTTAACCGATTCGTCACTGATATAGTGGCTTAAGGCACCCATCATGGTTTCTCTCGGAAGAACCAGCGTTTCTCTGCCCTGGCAGCGCCGAACCGCGTTCTTCCCGGCTAACAGGCCCGAAAACATCGCGGCTAAGTATCCTTCCAGCCCTGTGAGCTGCCCGGCAAAAACAGGTCGGGCCGTGTTCATGGAAAAATCCCGGCGCAGCAGCTTGGAGAATCGATAAAGGTATTCCGATGCATGACCCCGTATCGGACGAATTCAGCATTTTTCAGGGCCGGGATCATGGAAAACACCCGCCTCTGCTCCGGAAACCTCAGGTTTGTCTGGAAGCCCACCAAATTGTACAGGGTCTTTTCCCGGTTTTCCTGCCGCAGCTGCACCACTGCCCAAGGGCGATGGCCGGTTCTGGGATCCCTCAGACCCACCGGCTTTAGCGGCCGAACCGCAAGGTATCCGCTCCCCGCTGGCCATCACCTCTACCGGCATACAGCCTCGTAAACCTTTGGATTATTCACATCAAACTCATGGACCGGCGCTCTCTCCGCCCGGATCAGCTCCTGATAAAAGGCCTCATACTGCTCTTTGTTCATTGGGCAGTTGAGGTAAGCGTCATCCTCGCCCTTATCGTACCGGGACTGGGTGAACGCCTGGGACAAATCTACGCTGCCGTAGGTGACAATCGGCGCCGCCGCGTCAAAAAAGCTCAGCGAGCCCCCGCACAGCCCCGCGATTTTCTCCGCCAGAGCATCGCTGGTCAGAGGACCGGTAGCCACGACCGTCGGCTCCTCGGCGTTGGGCAGGGGAAGCTCCGTGACCTCCCGAGATACCACCTGAATGTTTTCGTGACCTTTTATTTTTCTTGTGACTAGGCTGGAAAACTCATCCGGTCCACCGCCAAAGCGCCTCCGGCGGGAACCTGGGTTTGGTCGGCGCATTCCATCAGCAGAGAGTGAAAGCGCCGCATTTCCTCCTTCAGCAGGCCGGCGGCGCTTTCCACCCGGCTCGCTTTCAAAGAATTGGAGCAAACCAGCTCCGCCATATTTTGACTGTGATGAGCCGGAGAATATTTTTCCGGCTTCATTTCATACAGGGTCACCTGGGCGCCGGCATTGGCCGCCTGCCAAGCGGCTTCACATCCCGCCAGGCCCCCGCCTATTACGTTAATTTTCATCCTGGTCTTCCACCCGTTCATAGCCGCATCCTTCTGTGACGCAGTAGATCTTGGGCTTTTCCCCTTCTTTTTCAAAAGGGTCTTGCCGCACTTGGGACACTTCTCCTGAATCGGCTCATCCCAGGATACAAAATCACATTCCGGATAATGGTCGCAGCCATAGAATACCCGGCCTTTTTTCGTTTTCTTCTCGATCACCCTGCCGCCGCACTTGGGACACTCGGCGCCGGTTTCTTTCACAAACTTTTTAATGTTTTTGCACTCAGGATATCCTGGGCAGGCGATAAACTTGCCATACCGGCCCACCTTAACCACCATCTGACGGCCGCATTTTTCGCAGATCAGATCGGTTTTATCCTCCTCCAAGGTGATCTTGACATCCTTCATCTCTTCCTTGGCCTTTTGGAGAGTCTTGTCAAAGTCTCCGTAAAACTCCTCCAGGGTGTCTACCAATTTTCCTTGCCCGCCTCAATGCCATCCAAATCCTCTTCCATCTGTGCGGTAAATTTCACATTGACGATTTTCGGGAAACGCTCCTTCATCAGCTTAGTAGTAACCTCTCCCAGCTCCGTAGGCTTTAACGCCTTGCCATCCCGGACCACATACTCTCTGCCGGTGATGGTGGTGATCGTGGCCGCATAGGTGGACGGGCGGCCGATGCCGTATTCCTCCATCGCCTTGATCAAGGAGGCTTCTGTATAGCGGGGCGGCGGCTGGGTGAAGTGCTGGTTCGGGACAATCTCCTTCGCCCGGACGGTCATATCCTTTTCCAGGGGCGGTAAGGCTCCCTCGTCCTCCTGAGCCTCATCCCGGCCCTCCACGTAGAGCACGGTAAAGCCGTCGAAAGGTCACGGTATAGCCGGAGGCTTAAACACATACCCGTTCCCGGTGATATCCGCTTGGGTGGTGCTTTGCAGGCACTGGGCCATCTGGCAGGCCAGGAACCGCTCCCAGATCAGCTTATAAAGCTTATACTGGTCATTGGTCAGGCTGTCCTTCACCTGGTCCGGGGCCAGGCCGACCATGGTGGGACGAATCGCCTCATGGCCATCCTGAGCGTTTGCCCTGGACTTAAAATGCCGGGCCTCCTTAGGCAGATATTTCTCTCCCCACCGGCTGCCGATATATTCCCGGGCATCCCGGATCGCATCCTCGGACAAGCGCAAAGAGTCGGTTCTCATATAGGTGATCAACCGGTGGCGCCCATGCCCTGTATATCGATACCCTCGTAAAGCTCCTGGGCCGCCTTCATGGTGCGGCGGGCCTGGAAGCCGAGCTTTCGGGAGGCCTCCTGCTGTAGGGTGGAGGTGATAAAGGGCGGCGCCGGAGATTTTCTCCGGGTACCTTTTTCAGCTTAGTGATCTGGAAATCGGCGTCTTTGACCGCTTCCAGGATTTTATCCGCCTCCTCCTTGGAGGAAAGCTTAATTTTTTCGGCTTCAGTACCGTAAAATACCGCCGGGAACTGCTTGCGGCTGCCTTAGGAATAAACTTCGCGTCGATGGACCAGTATTCCTCCGGCTTAAAAGCGCGAATTTCCTCCTCCCGGTCCACCACCAGGCGCACCGCCACTGACTGCACCCGGCCCGCCGACAAGCCCGGCGTATTTTTTGTGACAGGAACGGGCTCAGCTTATAGCCACCAGCCGGTCTAAAATCCGGCGGGCCTGCTGGGCGTTGACCAGGTCGATATCGATGCCCTGGGATGGGCCATCCCGTTGGTGACGCCGGTTTTCGTGATTTCGTTAAAGGTCACGCGGTTTTGATCCTCCGGGTCCAGCTTTAGCAGATAAGCCAAATGCCAGGAAATGGCTTCTCCTTCCCGGTCAGTCCGTAGCCAGAAATACGGCTTCGCTTTTATCCGCCATTTTTCCAGCTCTTCCACCAGCTTTTCTTTTCCCTTGATGACAGTATATTTAGGCTGAAAATGCTTTTTCACATCCACACTGAGGCGGTTTTCCGGCAGATCTCGGACATGGCCCATGGATGCGATAACGTCATAGCCTTTTCCCAGATATTTTTGAATGGTTTTCGCCTTGGCCGGCGACTCCACAATTACTAATTTTGACATTCAGCTACCACCTTATTATAAATTACTGCTGAAACGCGTAACGTCGTCCTGAATAGGATTGAATGATCCCGCTGAGCTCCAGCTCCGTCACCGCCTGTAACGCCTGTGCCGCGGATAATCCCGCTTCTTCCGCGAGGATATCCAAATAAGCAGGCTCCCAGCTCATGGCTTGATAAAGCTTTACCGCGCAGGCTGAAAGCTCCTCCTCCCGAATAGCGGGCGGCGCCTTCGGAAGCTCGGTTCTATGGTTTGGCGGCCGCAAAGGGTTTTGTCCCGAAGGAGAAGCTTCCTCTATTTCTGTCGAGGCAATTTCATCTTTCTCAGCAGAACCGGAATAAGCATAAGTATAGGCATATTCCTCCAAAATATCCTCCGGACAGGTCACCGGCTTCGCACCGTCCTTAATCAGCTGATTCGTGCCGAAGGAGCTTCGCTCCGCACGCTGCCCGGTAAAGCGAAAACATCCCGGTTTTGCTCCAGCGCAAGCCCCGCGGTAATCAAAGCGCCGCTGTGCTTTGGAGCCTCGATCACCAGGACTCCCCGGGAAAGTCCTGAAATAATCCGGTTGCGGACGGGGAAATTGCCCCGATAGGGCTTCGTTGCCGGCGGATATTCGGAAAGAACCGCGCCGCCGTTTTCCAGAATGCGTTTTCGCATACCCGCAAAATTAGGCGGATAATCCACATCCGCGCTCCGCCCAGAACCGCGATGGTTTTTCCCTTTGCCTGCAAGGCACCTTCCAAAGCGGCTTGATCCGCGCCCAAAGCCCCGCCGCTGACGATCACGGTACCGGCTCCGGCCAGCCTGTAGCAAAGCTCGAAGGCGGATTTCATGCCATCCTCGGTAGCGCTTCTGGTGCCTACCGCCGCCAGGCATAAGGCTTCTTCTAAATCCGGAAGCACGCCCTGACAGTAAAGAAGCGCCGGCGGATTGGGAATTTCCCACAAGCGGTTTGGATAAGCCTGGTCCCCAGGCGCGATCAGGTCGATTCCCTTTTCCCGGCAGGCCGCCGATATTTTCTCTGCCTGTACTAAATCACGGGTACTCAGCGCTGAAAGCTCCCCGGCCGGCAGCCGGAAGGAGCGCCATTGGTCGTCCGGGGCTCGGAAAAATTCTTCCGGAGTCCTAAAGCGTTCTAAAATCCGTTTACAGGAACGGCTGCCGGGGTAAGCCCCAAGGAAAGCCAGATCCAGAAAAGCTCCCGGTTCATAACGCCGCCTCCCCGGAGGCCCGCATCATTTCCCACATCAAAAGGCTGGCGGCTACGGAGGCGTTCAGGGACTCCGCCCGGCCCAGCATCGGAATGGTAACCCTGCGCTGGCAGGCCCGGATGGTTTCCGGCTTTAAGCCGTTTCCCTCGTTGCCTACCAAAACAATGGACGGAGAAGAAAAACGAACCTGAGTAATCGGCTCCGCTTCCCGGTCGGGCACCGCGGCATAGTGACAAATCCCTTTTGCTCCATTGCGTTTACCGCCGGAGGCATGGTTTCAACCAGCGCCATCGGCAGTCGAAAAACCGCTCCCATGCTGCCCCGCAGAACCTTAGGGCTGTAAACGTCGCAGCAGCCTCTGGTCAGGATCACCCCGCCTATGCCCAGGGCTTCTGCGGACCGCAGAACCGTTCCCAGATTGGAAGGGTCCTGGATATCCTCCAGTCCTAATAGCTGACCGCTAGCATCCATTTTATCCAGACAATCCGTTTTGTCAAGCATAGCGCACACGCAAAAGATCCCCTGCGGGGTTACGGTAGCAGATAAGCCGCCCGCCAGCTGCTGAGAAAGCAAAAAAGCTCTTTCCGCTTTTCCCGCAGCAGCTCCACATCTTTGGGATATCTCTCCAGGGCCTCCTCAGTATAAAACATCCGGAGGATCCTTACGCCGCTGTAAGCCGCATCCCGACACAGCCGGACTCCCTCAGCCAAAAAGCTTCCTCCTGGCGGCGGAATTTCGCGGATTTCAAAAGCCGCGCCGCGTGCTTGACCGCAGGATTCTCCTTGCTGGTGATGATCTCACTCATAGCTTCCCTCACAAGTACCCTTTTGGAATAGAAACCCAATTAACCAGGCGTTTTTATTCAAAAGAGTATTTTCCATGATACAAAAGGAGCGCCCGGAACATATCCGGCGCAATCCAAGCTTTTTTATAGAGCAGCCTTTGCCTTTTCCACCAGGCTGGTAAAAGCCGCCGGATCTGCGATTGCGATCTCAGAGAGCATCTTACGGTTCAGCTCGATGTTGGCTTTCTTCAGGCCGTTCATAAAGGTGGAATAATTCACGCCGTTGGCCTTGCAGGCGGCGGAAATACGGGTGATCCACAGACGGCGGAAATCGCGCTTTCTCTGCTTACGGCCGATATAAGCGTAATTGCCGGACTTCATAACGGCCTGTTTGGCCATCTTAAAATGACGGCTCTTGGAACCCCAGTAGCCCTTGGCCAGCTTTAAAATCTTCTTTCTTCTTTTGCGTGTTGCTAACGCACCCTTTACACGTGCCATTCTATCTTACCTCCAAATAATGGTTATTTTTCGTTCCGTAAACAGACTTTCCTTATTTATAAGGAACCAGACGCTTCACCTGAGCCACATTGGTCTTGTCGGCTACGGTTGTCTTTCTCAGGCCTCTTTTGCGCTTGGTGGTCTTTTTATTCAGAATGTGGGACTTGTTAGCGTGGGCGCGGATTACTTTTCCGTTTTTAGAAAGCTTGAAGCGCTTCTTTGCGCCGCTGTGAGTTTTAATCTTAGGCATGGTATTTGCTCCTCCTTAAATCATGTTACTTCTTCGGTTTTGGTGCAAGGAACATCAACATATTGCGTCCTTCCAGTTTGGCGGGTTTTTCAATGTTTGCGAATTCAGCGCAGGAATCCGCAAACTTCCGCATGATGTCATAGCCAAGCTCCGGGTGGCCCATCTCACGGCCGCGAAAACGAATGGATACCTTTACCTTATCCCCTTCGCTTATAAACCGCTTGGCGTGTCCCAGCTTGGTATTAAAATCATGGGTATCGATATTGAGGGAAAGCCTGATTTCCTTAATATCGACAATATGCTGATTCTTTCTGGCTTCCTTTTCCCGCTTGGCCTGTTCAAAGCGGTATTTCCCGTAGTCCATGATTTTGCAGACCGGCGGTTTCGCCATAGGGGAAATCTTAACCAGGTCAAGATTTTTTTCAGCCGCTTTATCAAGAGCCTCGCTGGCTGACATAATGCCCAACTGAGAACCGTCCGTGTCGATATACGAAGTTCCTTATCCCGGATCTCGTCGTTGATCTGTAGTTCCTTGCTGCTGATGGTTACGCACCTCCAAAATAACAAATAGTTGTGAAAAATACAAAGCGCGGACAGAATGCTCCGTCCGCGCACAATACACTTAAAAACTCTCATGAAAGAAAGTATCTTTCCTGTATTGACCCATGCCGGACGAAACCCCACAGGTGAGAACACACTGCTCTGCTTTGTTGTACCTTATTACTTTATCAGACGCTTTATGATTTGTCAAGATAAAATTTAAGAAAAGCTGTTGAATCAGCCTCGAACGCAGAGGCGCGTGCTGACAGCGGTCCTATGAGCCGCCTGGCTGTTCGGCTGTTCAGCACCGGTGCTTTTCTAATTTATCCGCACCGCTTCCCCCAGGGAGAAGGAATAAAGGTACTGCTCCGTTACCTTAAGTCCGGTGGTTTGCTCCAATGCCAGAGCGTAAAGGGAAAGCTGCCGGCGGTAACGGTTTTTAAGTTCCTGTTCTTCCTTCACATAATCGGTTTTATAGTCCACCAGAATCAAGCCGCCGTTTTCCTCAAACACACAGTCCACCGCTCCCTGGAGCACCACCGGTTCCCGGCCGTTTTGCCCTGTCAGGCCTGGATTGACTTCGCTGGCCGCAAGCTCCACGGTAAAACGGATTTCCCGCCGGAGGTTCTCAGACTGCTCCATCCGCCGGTAAAGCCCGCTTTGAAAAAAGCGCTCAATTTTTTTCAGGCTGACCGCTTCCGCCTGTTCCTGCGTCAAAAAGCCTTTTTCCAAAAGAAAGCGGAGCTGTTTCTCCGGATCCTGCTTCGCCAATCGATAATCCGCGAACTGCATATATAAGTGCAGCGCTGTGCCCCGCTCCGCCGGGTCATGGTCTGACCGGTCAGGAACGCCGGGCGGGACATTGCGGCGTATTCCTTTGCGTTTTCCTTTCCCGCAAGCTCGGAGGCCGCCACCTTAGCCGGGACGGATTTCAGCGCTTCTCCGGGATAAACGAAGGAAAAACGCTTTTGCAGGAGCGCTGTCAGTTCGGGATCAGCCTGTATCTGACGGCGTTTTTCCGTCTCGCCGCTTATCGTTTCCTGCTGTTCCCGCACGGGATTCAAAGGATTTTCCAATTTCTCCCTCAGTCAGCATGACGCCGGGAAGCACCCCCGCTTTTTCCCGCAGCCCGCCGCCGCTGGGATGCCTTAAGGCGCAGGAAAGAATCCAGTCGGAAAAGGACCCGGCGCTCCGCACTACATAGGGGGAGATAGCCTTGCTGTCCGTCAGCTGAGCGCCTAATTTTCCCAGGGTTTTTACCGGATCGTCCAGGGAGGTCAGCATCACCAGCTTTTCCTTGGCCCTGGTCATGGCCACGTACAGCACGCGGAGTTCCTCGCTCATCCCGCCCCGCTCGATCTCCAGAGACACCGCTTCTCTGGGCATGGTGTCGTATTGAACCGTCATGGTTTCATCCCGCAGCTTCATTCCCAGGCCCAGAGCCGGATGCAGGAGGATGTCCTCCCTGCGCTTATTAAACTGACGGGCAGTATTGGCTAAAATGCAAATTGGGAACTCCAGTCCCTTGGATTTATGAATACTCATCACCCGAACACGTTGCGCTCTCAGAAAGAGACGCCGCGGGAGCCAGGTCGGAGTCCTGCTCCTGAAGCCTGTCGATAAAACGGATAAAGCCGGAAAGCCCCTGGTATCCAGAGCCCTCATAGTCACGGGCGTATTTCATCAGCAGCCGGAGATTGTTCAGCCGTAAATCTCCCTGGCGCATGGCCTGGGCAACCGCCGGATATCCGGTAGCCTCGTAAAGCCGCTGAATCAGCCGGTCTGCCGGCAGAGTAGCCGCCAGCCTACGAAAAGCTCCGTATGCTCTAAAAACCTGCGGCACCTGGCGCCCAGGACGTCAGGACGCTCCGCAGCGTCCTTTAATGCAAAATAAAAAGCGTCTCCCTTGCGGGCCATTCGGATTTGAGCCAGGTCATCCGGCGTAAAGCCCCAGATCGGGCTGATCAGAACGGAAAGCAGCGGGATATCCTGCACCGGGTTGTCAAGCACCCGCAGATAGGACAGGGCCACGGATACCTCCGGCGTGCCGAAAAACGTGCCCGCCGTATCCGACCAGGCGGGAATTCCCATTTCCCGCAGCTTCGCGGCGTAAACGCCGCCGTGAGCGTTTGCATTGCGGATCAGCACACAGAAATCCCGGTAAGCCGCGGGGCGCTGTTTTCCGCCGTCCTGCACAAGTTCCCCATTGCGCACCATGGAAGCGATCAGGCTGCCGATATATTCCGCCTCCAGGGTATCCATATCCGCCCCCTTGGGAAGGGTCAGGATATGAAGCTCCGTATCCGCCTCCTCCCGCTCCGGGTAAGAAGCGCCGGGCGTCAGTTCTTCCTCCCTGGTGTACTCCATCTCGCCCATTTCCACAGACATAAGCTGACGGAACACAAAATTCACCCCGTCGGTGACACCGTGCCGGCTGCGGAAGTTTCTATCCAAATTCACCTTGGCGGGATACTCATTTTTTTCGGGGTCATAGTCCGGATAACTGGCCTTTCGCCGTAAAAAGATCTCCGGCATGGCCTGACGGAAACGGTAAATGCTCTGCTTTACGTCTCCCACCATAAAAAGGTTTTTCTCCTCCCGGCTGATCGCTCGGAAGATCATATCCTGGGCCTCATTGGTATCCTGATACTCATCCACCATTACCTCGTCGAAGCTTTCCGCCAAAAGCCGGGCATCCTCGGTCCGCCGCCATCCTTCTTCCGTCTGCCGGACCAGAAGCCGCAGCGCCCAGTGCTCCAAATCCCCAAATCCGCCAAACGCTTCTGCTGCTTTTTCTCATCCAGCCTTTGGGAGAACCGCTTAACCGCGCCGAATAATTCACTCACAACAGGCACCAGCCTGCGGATATCCTGCCGGCATTTTTCCTCATCCTCCTGAAATAAGGACGCCAGCTTTTTAAACACGCTTTTGACAGTATCCCGGCTGCCAGCGATCCGCAGCTTAAGGGGATCGTCGCGATAGCCTCTCAGTGCCTTCAGCTTAGCGAAGCCAAAAGCCTGAACCCCGGCAGCGATGCGGTTCCAATCCTTGGATACGATTCTGTCCCGCAGCTCCTCCAGGGATGACAAATCCTCCAAAAAGGCCTCGCGAATACGCCGCGGATATTTTTTCATCATCCTCCATCACGGAAAGAGAATTTTGGGTCAGCGCCGCCATGTAGTCCACGGCGCTTTGGCATAATCCAATATGATTTTTCCCCACTGGGTCTCGCCTGCCGGAAGATCCGCCCGGTACATGGCTTCCTTTTCGTCCAGCCACCGTTCCGGAAAAGGATGAGACCGGATAAAGTCATATAAAGTTTCAACCGTTTTCCATCAGCCGGCGGTCATCCCGCCCAAAGCTGAAAGCGTCGGAAAGGCCTTGAAAGCTTCCGTCCTCCTTGGCGTACAGTTCCTCCATGACCTCATCCATCGCCTCCTGGCGGAGAAGGGTCATTTCAGCGGAATCGGAAATCCGGAAATCCGGAGAGATATCCAGCTTATAGAAATTTTCCCGCACCAGCTCATTGCAAAAGCTGTGAATCGTGCTGATATGGGCGCGGTTCAGCAGAATCTGCTGGCGCTGAAGCTGGGCGTTCGCCGGATCTGCCTGCAAAAGCTCTCCGATAGCCGCTGAAATCCTCTCTTTCATTTCCGCAGCGGCGGCATTGGTAAAGGTGACAATCAACAGCCGGTCGGCGTCGCAAGGCTCTCAGGTCGGTCAGCCGCTCGATCACCCGCTGCACCAAAACCGCCGTTTTCCCGCTGCCCGCCGCCGCGGAAACCAGCAGGCTTCCATTTCTGGCGGAGATGGCCCACCGCTGGCTTTCAGTCCAATTTCGTTTGCTCATAGGCCTCCTCCTTTTCCTGCGCTTCCTCCTGAACCGCAGCCATCACCTGGTTCCGGTCCAGCTTCTCGACCAGCCTGCTTCTTCCCTCCGGCTCATGGCCGCACACCGGGCCGTAGGGGCAATAGGCGCAGGCGTCGTATTCTCCGGCGCTGGTTCGGCATCCACGTCTCCCTGTCGCAGAGAGCAGGCCATATCCACCACCAGCTTTTCCATTTTCTTGGTTAAGGCCCCAAGCTGAGCCAGGTTCGCCACGCTGTCCAGCTTGGCGGGCTCCCCGTTCTTCAGGGCCACCGGAATAAACACGCCCTGGGCCTGCTTTTCCATGCCGGTGATCACTTCGGGATCATCCAGCACCAAACCGTTCATCCGCAGCTTTTTATCTCTTTCCTTTTCCAGCTTCTCGCCGCTGTCCCCCCACTGGGCGGAAACAGACGGCCTCGCCGCGGGGACGTATAGAATTCCCGCCGGAAGGACGCTTCCGTAACGGCTTTTTCCGTTTTTCCAAACCGTATCTAAATATAGCAGCATCTGCATATTCAAGCCATACAGCACATCGGAAAGCTTAAAATCCTTACTGCCGGTTTTATAATCCACCACTCTTATGTATTTCCCGGAGGGCTTTTCCATCACATCCACCCGGTCGATCTTTCCCTCCACGAAATCTGGCCTCCGCCCGGGATTTCCAGCACCAGAGGCTCCAGCTCCTTTCCTTTCCCGATGGACAGCTCAAAATCCGCCGGCACAAAATCGCTTTGCGCCAGCTCCTTTCCCAGATGGGAAAGGAGCATTTGGGCCGTATCCGCCAGCCGCGCTAACAGATATCGGAAGCGGGGAGATTTTTCTTCCCATCCCCCCAGGTTTGTTTCCACATAACTATCTAAAAGCCTGCGGATTTCCGCAAGCAGCTCCTGCTTTTTCATGGATGCCAGAGCCTCTCCGCTGAAAGCCCGGAGCATATTTTCCAGCAGGTAGTGCATCACGCTTCCGTATTCCAAAGCGTCGAACACCGCCGGCTTTCTTTCCTTCGCTCCCAGCCGTACCGGCAGAAATACTGGAAGCGGCATAGATAATACTTTCAATCTGCGAGCGGAAACCCGCAGATTGGAGCCGAACAGCTTTTGAGCGTTCTCAGGATTTTGAAAGGCGATAGGCTCTTCTGAGGCCGCCCGGCCGACGGCCTCCAAACGATCCTGATATTCCGGCAGGCCGCCCGAAATAGCGCTTTAGGGTTTCCTCTCTTTCCGAAGGCTCCCGCCACAGACTGGCGGCAAGCTCAAAAGCGGGCTCCGGCGACCAG
>ENA-OQIR01000450-OQIR01000450.1-human-gut-metagenome-genome-assembly--contig:-NODE-450-length-18061-cov-3.070592_pt1 | contig 18061 bp, 27 predicted proteins | sample MGYA00242580_ERZ504745 | MGnify/ENA primary metagenome ERZ504745 (study PRJEB26092, sample SAMD00036214) | human gut metagenome | host: Homo sapiens | study: EMG produced TPA metagenomics assembly of... | reverse complement strand
CGATGGCGCCCGTGACCCGCATTTGCGCACTCCTGCCGCCTGGGGGCTTTCGTGGGTGTGGAATCATCCTCAGGTGACGATGCTGCTTTCGGGTATGACCGATACCGCGCAAGTGGATGAGAACGCGGCGCTGGCTGACCGAGCCTGCCGGATTCGATGACAGCTACTCAGCTCGATGCCATCGCGCACGTGCTGACGGAGTTTGAAAAATCGAATCGCGTGCTGCACGGGATGTGGCTATTGCATGCCGTGCCCTAAAGGCATCAATATCCCTGGGTGTTTTGCCGCCTACAACGCAAGCTATGCGCACAGCTGGTTTACGGGTCTATCGCAGTACTTTACGGCGAGCGCGGTGCGCACAAGCGAGCCCAAGTTGGTGAGCAATTGCGTCAAATGCGGCAAATGCGCGCGGCATTGTCCGCAGCACATCGATATCCCCGGGCGCTTGGACGCCGTACGCCGCCGTTTTCAGCCCGGCCCCGTGACGGCGGCGCTTAAGGCCTTCGGCAAAACGCGCTCCTCATGACCCTTTTATAACTTGCGGTGGAATAGTTCCTGTTTGCGGCAGAATAAGGCATCGACAGGAACTATTTCACCGCAACTGATGAGGGGGAGCTGGGGATGCTGACGATCGGGTGTCACCTATCCACGACGAAGGGCTATCGGGCGATGGGGGAGACGGCGCTGTCCATTGGCGCCAATACCTTTGCATTCTTTACGCGCAACCCGCGCGGCGGCAAGGCGAAAGACCTTGACATGGATGACGTGGCAGCCCTGCGCGAGCTTATGGAGCAAAACGATTTTGGTCCGCTCGTGGCTCATGCTCCGTATACCTATAACCCCTGCTCGGCCAAAGAGCGGCGCGTGAGTTTGCCCTGGAGGCCATGGCAGAGGACCTACGGCGCATGGAAGCACTGCCCGGCAACTACTACAATTTTCATCCCGGTGCGCATGTAGGACAGGGGGCAGACGTCGGCATTCAGATGATTGTTGATACGCTGTGCCAGGTGATGTTCGAGGGACAGCAGACGACGGTATTGCTCGAGACCATGGCCGGCAAGGGCACCGAGGTGGGCCGTAGCTTTGAAGAACTGGCGTGCATTATCGAGGGCGTTGCCGCCAAGTGCCCAGAGCTGTCCGATAAGCTGGGCGTTTGTTTGGACACCTGCCATGTGAGCGATGCTGGCTACGACATCATCCATGATCTGGACGGCGTACTCGACGAATTCGACCGCGTGGTGGGTATCGATCGTCTGCATGCCGTACACATCAACGATTCGAAGAACCCTTGTGGCGCCCATAAAGATCGTCACGAGTGCATCGGCAAGGGATACCTTGGCAGCGAGGAATTTGGTGGCGGTATGCAGGTTATGCAGAATATTGTATCGAATGGTCGCTTGCGCGCATTGCCATTCATTTTGGAGACACCGAACGAACTTGCAGGTTATGCGGCTGAAATCAAACTGTTAAGGTCATTGCAGCAGTAATGGCTGCCATAAAGTGGGACGCTCCATTCACGTTATGGGTTTGTTTCAATCAGTTTTCTAATTGCAGATTCTTCCAAGCGGGTGCATAATAACCCTCAGTTTTTGCAGACCTCTGAATCACGTGGGGTCATTGGAAGGAGACTGATTATGAAGCTGAAGAAGCTTGGCGCATTTGCCGCCACGGGTGCTATGGCGCTCGCCCTCGCTCTGACGGGCTGCGGCTCGTCCAACGCCACCTCTGGTTCTAATGCCGGTTCCAGCAGCTCTGACGACGCTAAGGTCGAGAAGGTCGACGGCTCCAAGGAGTACGCGCTCGTCAAGGACGGTACGCTGACCGTCGGCACCTCTGCCGAGTACGCTCCGTTTGAGTACAAGGATGACAACGGCGATTATCAGGGCTTTGACCTTGAACTCATCAAGGCTATCGGCGACAAGCTGGGCCTGGATGTCGAGTATGTCAACAATGACTTTGACACGCTGGTTCCAGGCGTCGCTTCGGGCGCCAAATATGACGTCTCCATCGCGGCTATCACCGACACGCCCGAGCGCGAGAAAGAAGTCACTTTCTCCGATTCCTACTACATGGACGATCAGGCTATCGTGACCAAGGTCGATAACGCCGACATCACGGCCGACAACTACAGCGAGAAGCTCAACAACGCCGATGCTACCATCATCGTCCAGTCTGGCTCGACCGCCGAGTCCTTTGCCCAGGAGAACTTCCCAAGGCCAAGATTGTCCCTACAAGGACGCCACCGAGTGCTTCAGCGCCCTGCAGTCCGATAAGGGCGACGCCGTAGTCACCAACCGCTCCGTTGCCAGCCAGCTGACCGCCGAGCAGTTCAACACCTGCCAGACCATTAAGCAGATTAGCACCGGCGAGGAGTACGCCATCGCCATCAACCAGGGCAACACCAAGCTCAAGGACGACATCAACCAGGCCATCAAGGACCTGACCGACGACGGTACCGTTGACGCCCTCATGGCTAAGTACAACATCAAGTAAAATAGCTACTTGATTGCTCACGGGCCCTTTCCGTTTTGGCGGAGAGGGCCTTTGCGCTTCTCTTGACGGAGAGTATTTCCGTCTCGTTTTGCCGGCAACTTCTACGATAGGAGCCACCTTGTCTCGACTGAACAAAGGGGCCGCGGAGCAGCGTTTTCCACTGCCCGCCTTGCTCCAAAAGCTAGTCTGCGTCATGGCCGTGGCGCTTGCGCTGGTGTGTGTGGGGGCATATGCGCCCACGACCGCCCAGGCGCTTGAGACCGCAAAGATTACCGCCCGACCCAACACCGGTTCGGGCAGCGCTGTGGTCGGCGGTACCGAGACGCGCATTACCTGGGAGGTCCAGGCCGATGCCGACGAGGAGCTGAGCGGTCTTTCTTTGACGTTTGTCGACGGCACGACGTTTGGTACCGATGACACGCGATTGACGATGCTCTCGGGCGAGGACCTCATGGATCGTACGCCCATGAAACCCACGTGCAAGGCTGATGGCCAGACGCTCAAGATTGACTTTGGCGAGACGGCGCCTGCCGGCGGCTTTTTCCGTGTCGAGGTTTACGGCGTGACCTTCCCCGTCGAGGGCGGCGATGAGGCCTTTAGCGGCACCTACACTTTGGCCGATGGCTCGACCAAGAAGATCTCCAAGATTCCGTCGGTGGAGATCAAGGGCGTGACGGCCTTCGATAACTTCCTGGCCGATCTTAAGGAGCAGCGTGGGTCGAGGCTGGAACTCCAATATGTTCCTGCGCCTGTTCTTGAACCCGGTCATTTTGGTCCAAAGCCTGCCGATCGTCTTTAAGGGCTTCCTTATGTCGCTTTCGATCGTGCTTGTGGCGTTTCCGCTGGCAATTCCCTTCGGTTTTGCCCTGTCGCTCATGCGCATCTCCAAGTCGCGCATCCTGCGCTGCCTCGCCGGCATCTATGTGAATATCATCCGCGGTACGCCGGCGTTCCTGCAGATCTATATCGCGTTCTTCGGTCTGCCGTTGGCCGGCGTCAAGGTTGATGACTACGTGCTTGGCGTTATCGTCATGGCCATGAACTCGTCTGCGTACCTATGCGAGATCTTCCGTGCCGGTATTCAATCGATCCCCAAGGGCCAAAACGAGGCTGCGCGTTCGCTGGGCATGAACGCGTTCCAGACGCTGCTCTATGTCATGATTCCGCAGACGTTCCGTAATGTTTTGCCTACGCTGACCAGCGAGTTTATCTTGCTTTACAAGGATACGTCGCTGCTTGCCGCCGTGGGTGTGGTCGAGATCGTCATGAACGCCCGTACCATCGTGGCCACGACGGGCTCCATTACACCGTACGTGGTTGCCGCCCTGTTCTATCTGGTCATCACCCTGCCGCTCGCTCGCTTGGTGAGCGGTCTTGAGGCGAGGCTTTTGGGCACGGCCGAGACCAAGAAGAAGCGTCCCGCCAAGAGCGCCGGACAGGTTGTCGCGACGCCCGCCGATCACATCGCCGGTCTGTAAGGAGGTCCTATCATGAGCGAAACCAATAACTCGAACGAGGTCGTCGTCAGCATCAAGAACCTCCAGAAGGCCTTTGGGGACAACGTGGTCCTGCGCGATATCGATCTGGATGTGCACAAGGGTGAGGTCGTTGTGGTCTTGGGCCCCTCAGGCTCGGGCAAGTCGACGATGCTTCGCTGCATCAATCGCCTGGAGCATCCCACGAGCGGCTCGATTGTCGTCGAGGGCGTGGATGTGTGTGCCAAGGGCGTCGACCTCAACAAAGTGCGCACGCACCTGGGCATGGTGTTTCAGCAGTTCAACCTGTTCCCGCACCTGTCGGTCAAAAAGAACGTCATGCTTGCGCAGCAAAAGGTGCTCAAGCGCAGCAAGGAAGAGGCCGAGAAGATCGCCGTCGAGGAGCTGACCAAGGTCGGCCTGGCCGAGCGCATCGACTTTATGCCGAGCCAGCTCTCGGGCGGCCAGCAGCAGCGCGTGGCCATCGCCCGCGCCCTGTCGATGAACCCGCACGTGATGCTCTTTGACGAGGCCACCTCGGCGCTCGACCCTGAGCTCGTGCGCGACGTTCTGGGCGTCATGCGCGACCTGGCGCACGACGGTATGACCATGATCGTCGTGACGCACGAGATGGGCTTTGCCCGCGATGTCGCCGACCGCGTCGTCTTTATGGACGGCGGCGTCATTGTGGAAGAGGGTACGCCGAGCGAGGTCTTCGACCACCCCAAGAGCGAGCGCACCAAGCGTTCTTGGCAATATCTCGTAGCCGCTTTATATGACTGACATAGCAGAAAACGGGAGCCGGATGTGATCCGGCTCCCGTTTTTGTTGGGACGCGAATGTGTTTTGTTGCAATGCGCGTTGCGGGCGGAGCTCATTGCCGCTAGGCGAGCTCGGCTCCAAGGGCGCGGCAGGCCGCTTCGCTCTCATCATCGGGGGCGTCGTAGCAGATGACGGAATCGACGACGTTGACGCCCTCCTCGTCGGCGTCCGCCTTCCAGTTGTCCATCCATTCGCCCTCGGCCCACGAATAAGAGCCAAAGAGGACGACCTTCTTGTCGCCGAGGGTCTCCTTGACCTCATCCCACATGGGCTGGAACTCATCATATTCAAGCTCCTCGGAACCCATGGCGGGGCAGCCGAAGGCGATAGCGTCATAGCCAGCGGCCTTGTCTGCGGAGAAGTCGGCGCAGGAGATGACCTCTGCCTCGGCGCGGCATCGGTTGCACCTTCGGCAACGAGGTTTGCCATGGCCTCGGTGTTGCCCGTGCCGCTCCAATAGACGACGGCGATCTTGCTCATATGTTTTCCTTTCGGTTGTGCGGCGTGCGGCCGCGTTTTGTATGCTCTATCGGGTTGCCTGGACAAGTTGTCCCAGGGTGCAGCCCTGTTGATAGATGTAGGTAAGGTATTGCGTGCATGCGCGATAGGAATCGAAGGTCGTGAGCGCCTGCTCAACGTTTGTGTATACCTTCCATGCGCCAAAGACCTTATAGTTTTCGCCGTGCTGGACGATAAACTGATGGACATCTTCGTAGGGATAGCCCAAAAAATAGCCAATTTCGTGGGGGAACTCGCATATGCACCCCGTATCGCAGTGCCTATTTCGCGCGAGTGCGCAGACGCTGCCGTCATAGGCGCTTTCTGCGGCATTGCTGCTTGCCAGCGTGATGCGAGCGGCGAGATGCACCAGGGATGCGGGCAGGTTGTGGACATCGTAACCTTCGGCGCTAGCGCCGTCGTGGCACGGGGGTCGGAGAGGTATCGCATGAGGTCCGCAGGGCGGTACACATAGATGAGCGCTCCGCAGGGGCGCCAGACCAAAACGCTCATATGGATCCCGAGTGGCTGGAGCTCGCAGTTGCATTGGGCTATGACGGCGAGCAGGCGAGAGCGTCGCTCTTCGATATGGGTGGCGCTGGGTTTTCCGTTTTGGTTGGCGTAAACGCCGGGATAGGTAAAGAGCGAAGCCGGCTTGATACCTGCGAGCGTAGGGGAGCAGTTGCGCACGACAGCCGTTTGGTATGTTGGGATGTCAATGGTTCGAGTCACGATGCCCCTTTCGGGTCCTCAGTTGTTAGCCTAGGAAAACTTATACACGAAAGTAAGCCATGGTCAACAAAAAGTTTGAAGAGGGAAACTAATTGACCGAACAGACATGATTTTGGGTTAAGATGGGGACACCCCATGGGGGTATCTAGATAGGGCTACTTGAAAGGGGAACGCATGAGTGACTTGCTCAGCCTGCGAATCTCATCGTGCTGGCCGTCATTGCCGTCGGCATGTTTTTGACTGCGTCGCATTGCCGCTTCGACACACGGGAAGAGTTGTTGCAGCGATGGTGCGAGCGGCAAGAAGGCCAAAAAGGTTGTTGTGGTGGATACCGATGCGTCACACTATCCCTATAGCGATGAGCTGCTCATCGGCGGCATGAGCTGTGACGGCTGCGCTCAGAACGTAGCCAATGCCCTCAATGCACTGGATGGCGTGTGGGCAACGGTGACGTATGCGGACCACACGGCACGCGTGCGCTCTAAGCAGCCGGTGGATCGTGATGTCCTCGAGACGGCCGTGAAAGACGCGGGCTACTACGTCATGACGCTGTAAGCGTCGCTCTGGATGCGCTTCCTTGGCTAGGCTCGTCCGCGCAGTTCGATGTCTTGGATGTCGTCGAAGTCGATGGCGATGTCTCGGAGCTTGAGGAGCTTGAAGGCGGGGAGCGCCTCGTCGAGGATGCCGGTGCGGCTGCGATAGCCGTATGTATCGTAATAGGTGACACGAACCAAGTCGCCACGTTTGAGACCCTCGAGTTTTTTAGAAAGCACGAGGGCTTTTTCTTCCGTGAGCTCACGTTTTGGCTCGACGGTGATTTCCTGCTTGCGCACGAGTTCGTAGTATCCCGTGAGGGCGGCAAAGGGCATAAACTGTGCGGCGCGGTTGGCGCGCACGGCACCGTTGGCAGTGAGGTTGGGGTCGGCAGCGCGGCGTCTGCCTCGGGTCCGCCAGGCGCTCAAATGGTGTCGGCGGCCGCATCGGTTGTTGTTGGGGCTTAGGCACGATGCCTCCTACCTGATCGTTGCGCTCGCGTGCGGTGGCACCAGCGGTAAGGCTCAATCCTTTGACTAGGGCGTTCTTGCCGTACTTGCCTTTTACGGCCAGGACGCGCGCGCCAGGTCGCGTTCGCGCTCGTCGGCCTCGACGTCGCTGAACAGATTGACGGTGGCAAATTCCTCGGGCATGAGGTTGCCAAATCCCAGGTTGATGCGCTTGATCGGTCGTTTGGGGTCGACCGTCTGTGCCCAGAGCTCATCGAAATAACCCATGATCTTCTTAAACGAATTGGTGCGCTCGGGCAGCTTTCGCGAGGCGTTAGAGTGCGCGAAGAGCGCGGCATAGCCACCACGCGGTTTGCCGCCATGTTCTCCTACAAAGATGCCATCGATTGCCTGCGCCTCGCGCACCAGGCGCCGCCGTTCGTCATCGTGCTGGACGGGCTTGGGCGCACGGGGGGCGAGTTCGGGACCGGCGGTCGCGGCGGGTTCGATGCTCGACGTGCTTGAGCGCAGGTGCCCGCATCCGTCTACATATTGTGCTGTGCCGCTGGCATCGAGCCGGCGTATGTCGCTCGCTCGCTCGCGTAGCCCACAAAGAGCGAGATGCTGTCGCAGACACGTGCTTATCGACCAAGTCTAAAACGGCGTTGTCGACCATCTCGCGCAAGACGGTATAGGCCTGTTCGTAGGCATAACCCTTCGAGAGCACCTGTCCTGTGGTGGTCGAAGTTGCTTGCGGGCGATAGGCTTGGATATCGGCGATGGTTGTCGGCTCGCGCCCGAAGGCATGGTCGATGAGATATTCGGCATTGACGCCGAGCTCGTCGTAAAGCAGGTTTTCGTCGAGCGCCGCGACGCCCATCAGATCGTAGACGCCGTATTTCTCGAGGCGGGCTGCCACGCCGGGACCGATGCCCCAGATATCGGTGATGGGACGATGGGGCCAGATCTCCTTGCGAAAGGTCTCGTCGTCGAGTATGCCGATGCGGTGTACGTGCTTGGCGGTAATGTCGAGCGCTACCTTGGCTGGAATAGGTTGGGGCCGATGCCGACCGTCGCCGTGATGCCGGTGCGCGCGAGGACCTCGTCGCGCAGCGTGCAGGCGAACCCTTCCGCATCTGTGTGATAGAGGTCCAGATAGGGCGTCACGTCGATAAAGCACTCATCGATGGAGTAGACGTGCACGTCCTGGGGGCTGACGTATTCCAGATAGATACCGTAGATTTTCGCCGACACCTCCATGTAATGCTGCATGCGTGGTACGGCCGTGATGTAGTCGATGCCATCGGGAATTTCGAACAGACGGCAGCGATTGTGTATCCCGAGGTCCTTCATGGCCTGCGTGATGGCAAGGCAGATGGTCGTGCGTCCGCGCGATTCGTCGGCAACGACCAGGTTGGTGGTGAGCGGATCGAGCCCACGGTCGACGCACTCGACGCTGGCATAAAACGTCTTGAGGTCGATGCAGATATAGGTGTGCTGCTCGTGCGCCATCCGAGCCTCCCATCAAACACATGTTCTTATCGAATACCTGTTCGATAATACCCGCTCATCCGGACATCGTCAAAACCTGTCAAAAAGGGACTGGTTTGTTTTGGTAGGTATGGTCGTGCGGTTGGATCGGGTTTTAACGCAGCTCTAAAGAGCGCGAAACAGCTCGGAAAAGCTCGCTTCGTAGCATGAGCTAACGATCGATACCGCCTATACGCACGGAAGGGTTGTGGGAAAGATGGTCAATTACGGGTTTGGTATGCCGACGCGCCTTGTTGTGGATGGAGACGTGGCTCGCTGGTGCGGACGATTGGTCGCTCACTACGGTGGCACCAAGGCGCTGGTCGTGTTGGGCGGTGACAAGCATACGCGCGATGAGCTTGTCTCGGCGGCACTTGGCTCGCTTGATCGAGCTACTCGAGCGTGTGCTTTTCCGCTGCGGCTCGGTTGGGGGCGACGGGGGAGACGAACTGATCGACGAAGCCGTGGCCCTGGCGACCGACGAAGGCGTGGACTTTGTCCTGGCGATCGGCGATGCCGATACTGCTGGCTTTGCACGCGAACTCGCCCGTCGCATGGCGGCGCTCGATGCCGGCGAAGACGGTTTTGTCCCTTATGGATGCATTCTCTCGGAGGGCAAGGCGCCTGCTGTCGTGGGCACCGGTGAGGTTCCCGTTTTTGCCATTATCGCGCCCGAACTGCTGGAGGGCATCGGGTCTCCTCTGCGTGAGTTGCTCGGTAGCATCTGCGCCGCGGCCTAATATTTGCCATAAAAGGACGGGTTATTTTTGGTTGGTAAAGCGTTTGACCTGCCAAAATAAGCCTGTCCCTTTTTAATCGGTTACCGTTTGGGGGCCGATTGGCAACGCTCGCTGATTGTAGTCTTGACCTGCGCTAGAATAGTGGCATCTGAATGTCCGGGCGCATGGAGGCGTGCGCCCGTATGCTGAGGAGGACTCTATGGCAACTGTTGCCGCACCTATCGATGCTACGTCGACTGCCGCTTGGAAGGCACTCGAGGCTCATCAGGAGAAGCTTGAGGCCGATGGTATCGACCTCAAGGCCTGGTTCGCTGCTGACGCCGACCGCGTGAACAAGCTGAGCTTTGACGCCGGTGACCTGCACTTCGATCTTTCGAAGAACCTGGTGACCGATGAGACCGTCAAGCTGCTGTGCGATCTTGCCCGCGAGGTGAAGCTCGAGGAGCGCCGCGACGCCATGTTCTCCGGCGAGCACATCAACACCACCGAGGACCGCGCCGTCCTGCACACCGCGCTGCGCTGCCCGGCAAGCGAGAAGGGCCAGCTCATCGTCGACGGCCAGGACGTCGTCGCCGACGTGCACGAGGTCCTGGACCGCATGTATGCCTTCGCCGAGCGCGTGCGCTCCGGTGAGTGGAAGGGTGTTACCGGCAAAAAGATCGAGCACCTGGTGTCCATCGGCATCGGCGGCTCCGATTTGGGCCCGGTCATGGCTTACGAGGCTCTGCGTCCCTATGCCGACGCCGGTATCGACTGCCGCTACATCTCCAACATCGACCCCAACGACCAGGCCGAGAAGCTCAAGGGCTTGGATCCCGAGACCACGCTCGTGATCATCGTCTCCAAGACCTTCACCACGCTCGAGACCCTCACCAACGCCCGCGAGGTCAAGACCTGGATGCTCGAGCAGCTCAAGGCTCAGGCGCCATCGACGGCTCCGATGAGCAGAACGCCGAGGCCGTGGCAAAGCACTTCGTCGCCGTTTCCACCGCACTCGAGAAGTCGAAGCCTTCGGTATCGACCCCGCCAACGCCTTCGGTTTCTGGAACTGGGTTGGCGGCCGCTATTCCGTTGACTCCGCCGTGGGCCTGTCGCTGATCGTCGTGCTCGGCCCCGAGCGCTTCCAGCAGTTCCTCGAGGGCTTCCACGCCATCGACGAGTACTTCTGCAACACCCCGCTCGAGAACAATGCCGTCGCGCTGATGGGCCTGCTCAACGTCTGGTACGTCAACTTCTTCGGTTCCAAGAGCCACGCCGTGCTGCCGTACTGCCAGTACCTGCACCGCTTCCCGGCCTACCTGCAGCAGCTCACCATGGAGTCCAACGGCAAGCATGTCCGCTGGGACGGCAGCGCCGTGACCTCCGACACCGGTGAGATCTTCTGGGGCGAGCCCGGCACCAACGGCCAGCATGCCTTCTATCAGCTGCTGCACCAGGCACTGTGGTGGTTCCGGCTGACTTCATCGCCTTCGCCAATACCGCCAACCCTGCGACCGACAGCGGCCAGGATGTCCACGAGCTGTTCCTGGGCAACTTCCTGGCCCAGACCAAGGCGCTCGCCTTTGGTAAGACGGCCGATGAGGTTCGTGCCGAGGGCACGCCCGAGCAGATCGTCCCGGCCCGCTGCTTTGAGGGTAACCGTCCGACGACCTCGATCTTTGGCGACACGCTGACCCCGTTCGCACTCGGCGAGCTCATCGCACTGTACGAGCACATCACGTTTGTCGAGGGCACGGTCTGGGGCATCGACTCCTACGACCAGTGGGGCGTCGAGCTGGGCAAGCAGCTTGCCAAGCAGATCACCCTGCCTTCCACGACGATGCCGCCAAGGCCGAGCAGGACGCTTCGACCCAGGCGCTCATCGAGTTCTATCGCGCGCATCGCAAGTAGTCGCTGCTGTTAACGCATCGCGCCTTATAGTCAGGGGCCCATATCCTATCGGATGCGGGCCCCTTTGCTTTGCCGTAGTCCCGGGGCGCACGGCCTTTGTGGAACATCGCTGGGGCGCCGCGCGCCGCGAGAACCCTGCGCCTAGATCTCGGCCTCCGCATGGTCTCGCTGCGCCTCGGGCAGCTCCCCGTAGAGCGGATGGTCTTCGAGCCTAAAGCGCTCGACCTGTTCGGGAGTGCGACCGCGCACAAAGAGCCACGAGCGATCGATCGGCGTCGCCATGAGCGTGCTGGGCAGCGCGTCGGCGCGGTCGGAAAACACCCGGGCACTCTCGGGATCCTGGAACGCCAGCACCAGATGCGTGTCGCAGTTGCCCATGATGGAGCGTGCGCGTGCCTCGCCATAGAGCGCATCGAGCTGGTTGGTCGACTGCAGCAGCAGCGTTGCCAGATGTTGCGGCTTCGGATAATCGAGAGCACGTTGTCGATCTGGGGGATCTGCAGATTTGCGAAGTCATCGAGCATAAAGCGCACGGGCACGGGCAGGCTGCCGTCGGGCTGCCTATCGGCCTCACGAATGAGGCCCATAAACGCCTGCGAAATAAAGAGGCCGGTCAGGTGATCGAGATTGCGGTCAATATCGCTCACAGTTACAAACAGGGCGCAGGGGGTGTGTCCCATGGAAGCGAAGTCCACCTGATGGCACTCACGATAGAGCTGTGCCGCACCGTCGAATCCCAGACACATGACCTTTTCGGCAAGGATGCCGACGATGCTCGCGTGCATGCGCTCGGCATTTTGCGTAATGGCGTAGCGCCGCCATAGCGAGAGGGCATAGCTTTGGGGGTCGGTCGTGATCAGGTCGTCAAACAATCGACCCGTGGCACCGTCCTGCAGGTGCTCGATCAGCTTGATGACCGAGCTGATCGTCTGCTCGTCGGCGGGTAGCTGTTCGGTGACGTAGGCGATAAGACACGACAGCAGGTTTGCCGCCGCATGATCCCAAAAAGGCTGGTTGTTGTCCTCGATGGGCAGATGGCCTTTGCCACCGAGAGGATGTCCTGCTGGTTGGGCCTGCCGTCCGCCTTGCGGCGAATGTGCTCAGGGGGTTGTAGCCGCAGCGCTCGATGCCGGGCGCAAGGGCCGGGACGGTGTTGAGGTCGGCGAAGTTGAGACATTGCACGCGGTAGCCGTGGGCTGCCAGCACGGGTCCCACTTCGCGACAGAGCGTGCCTTTGGTGTCGAGCACGATGTAGCTTGCGTTCATTTGCAGCAGGTTGGGCTTGAGGACGTTTCGGGTCTTGCCGGCTCCCGAGGGGCCGATTACAAGTGCGTTGTTGTTGAGTCCCGTTTGGCGGGTGTCGCAGGAAAGCGTTCGATCCTTGGCGAGGATGGTGGACGATGCGGACTCAGATGCGGCGAGGCGGCTGGCGAGGTTAGACATGGGCGACCTCCTTGGTGGTCGAGAGGATTTCGTGGGCAAAGCCGAGCTCGACGGCGCGCTTGGCCGAAAGGTAGGTGTCTTTTGCAGTGAGGGACTGGATGCGCTTGGGCGTGAGGCCGCTGCGGTCCGAGAGGATTTGCGTGAGGGTCTTGCGGGTCTGCATGAGACGCCGGCTGGTTTCCTGCAGCGCAAGTGCCGAGCCGCCTGCCCCCTGGGGGATCAGTGGGTCGTGAATCATGAGCTCTGCATGGGGCGCCATACGGCGATCGTCGCCGCCCATAAAGATCACGGCGCCCATGGACGCGGCGAATTCCAGGCAGACGGTGCGGATGGGGCACGATGCGAGGCGCATGGCGTCATAGATCGCAAGGCCCGATCGCACGCTTCCGCCGGCGCTGGCGACAAATATGGTGATGGGGCGGCTGGGGTCGGTGGCATCGAGCAGGCGGATCTGCTGGCATAGGTCGTGGGCCATCGGGGTTTCGATGTTTCCCATGACGGAGAGCTCGCGACGGGCGAGCATCTCATCGTAAATGCTGGTGAGCGTGATACCTCGGGCGGATTCACGCATGGTGAGGGGGCTGATGATGGGGGAATGATTGGTGTCCATGAGGACTCCTTTCTGTTGGTTGTGTTGTGGAATAGGATTGTTGCCCGCGGAGGGGCTGGCGGGCTACAGGGTTCGTCCGAGCCTGAGATCGAGCTCGGGTTGTGGGGCAGGCTGCCTGTTCGTGAGGCTCGCAAGCGCCAAGGGCTCCAAAGCGATGGAGCGTTGCGGCGGGCGTGGTGTAGGCGAGCCGCAGCTGATGCTCGACAGGGGCACATCCGTCATTTTTGTAATGAGCCGCGTAGTACTGCGCGATGCTGGCGTTCATCTCGCTGCCATTGCGATGGCGCTCAAACTGGCGTCTGCAGGTCTCGATGATCTTTGCTACCGACTTGGGTGCCGTCGCGGGAACAAGGGCGAGATAGCCTCAAATAGCTCGTTGATGCTCAGGAGGCACAGCAGATCGATCAGCGTCCTTATGGCTGCTCCCTCGGCGGAAAAGTGCGCGGTCATGCGGTTATATCGGTTGCGGTCGACGATGGCCGCATGGGGTCTTGGAGTTTTCTGCCCCGTGGTTCCGGGCTTTTGCCGCGCCTGTGTATTGAGCTCGACGTTGCAGCGCTTGAGGCCGTCCAACGGAAGGAACAGTGCGGTGCGCAGGGTGTTCCGCTTGCTTTCGAGTTCATGACGCTCGTCGGGTTCCCATTCGAGCTTGAGTTTCGTGTCGAGCGCCGTAAGCATATGGCTAGGCAGCCTACGGTAAGAACGTACGAATCGTTGTCGCGTTTTGGGGCATAGGGGTCTGTCAGCTTGCGAATGTCGGGGTCGCCCATGATCTTTGTGCAGCGCTTCAGCAGTTGGGGGTGGTCGGCCAAGATCGTCGCGATCGGTAGCGACGCGTAGTTCTTGATGGTCGCGGCGGCAAAGGCGGCGTCATATTCGTTTGCATATGCTCGCTCAATGCGGGCATCCAAAATGCTTTTCTTATCGCCGTCTTCAGCGTGGTGGTTTGTCATAGCTTCTCCAATCGGTTGATGTTCGTGCTGTTTGTTGATGTGTTGGTTGTCGTGAGTGATGTGCTTGCCGTGGGTGATGTGCTGACGTTGGGGTGCTATGCGGTTTTCAATGAGCCCGTGAGGCAGTTGCTGCAGGGGCGGGATGGAACGGCCCATGCAAGGCGGAAGGCATCGTGCTCAAAATCGAGACAGCAATGCCTGGGTGCCTCACATGTGGCAGTTACCTCATTAAGTTGTCATTGCGTTTGGGGTTGTACTTTGCCGATCTTCCTTCTCTTACACGCTGAAACTCAAACTTCATATGCTCGATCTACTTAAAACCGCAACGGCGGTCTTTTATCAACTTATATGTCAGAACGCGTCTTTGCAAGTACTTTTTTGCGTTTGTTTCAAATGGGGTGGTTTTGCAACCGTCATACGCGTGCTGTGCGAACGTGCCTCGGCTCGGATAAGATAGTGCGCGATAAAAAGATGCAAGGAGGCATATATGGCAATCAAAGCCATCGCAATGGATATCGACGGTACGCTCACCAACGATCAGAAAGTGATTAGCCCGCGTACGCGCGAGAAGCTGCTCGCGGCGCAGGAGTCGGGCATTAAGCTCATTTTGGCTTCGGGCCGTCCCGCATGGGGGCTGCACGCGTTGGCACAGGAGCTCGACCTTCAAAACCATGACGGTCTGCTGGTGGCCTTTAACGGCGCTCACGTCGTCGATGCCCAGACCGACGAGGTGCTGTTCGATCAAGCTATGCCTGCCGACGAATTGCATCGCCTGATTGATCACCTGCGTAATTTTGACGTGATCCCTATGATTTCGCTCGGTCGCGATCTGCATGTCGAGGACTCGTATCATTGCATGATAACGCTGCCTGACGGCTCGCAGAAGAATATCGTCAAGTATGAGCGCGACGCGTGCGATCTTAAGATTCGCGAGGTGGAGAGCCTGCATGAGGTCGCTGACGCTTATCCTGTGGACAAGCTACTCACTGCGGGCGACCCGGCCTATCTGCAAGCGCATCACGAGGAGATGTACGCGCCCTTACTCAGACGCTTTCGGGTATGTTTACGGCCGACTGGTACTTCGAGTTTACGGCGCCCGGTATCGACAAGGCCCGTGCGCTCGAGGGTGCCCTGCCCAAGCTCGGCATCGATGCCAGCGAGGTCGTATCGTTTGGCGACGGCCAGAACGACAAGTCCATGATTGAGTGGGCCGGCACCGGTGTTGCCATGGGCAACGCGGTCGATGAGGTTAAGGCAGTGGCCAGATGGTGACCGCCAATAACAACGAAGATGGTATTGCGGTGGCGCTGGATAAGCTGCTGGGTTAGAATCGCCGATTAATGCATGGTTCGGGCGCCTGCTTGCGGGCGCCTTTTGTTAGGGAGGGTGCCGTGTCCGCGTTTCCGTTCGACGCCGTTATCTTTGACATGGACGGCGTCATTGTCGATACCGAGTATTACTACCTGGCGAGACTGCCGCGTTTGCCAAAGAGCTTGGGCTTAATCTGACTCAAGAGGAGTTGAATGGGCAGGTCGGTACCTCGCATCAGTCTTCCTGCGTATGCTGGTCGATTGGTTTGAGCGCGCCGGCAAGGGGCATTTCACTGGCGAGGAAGCGTTGGCCCGTTGGGACGAGTGGGCGCATAAGCGTCCGCGCGACTATCAGGCTTTGATTAACCCAGGCGCCGTGGATACGATTCGAGAGCTGCCGCGCCGTGGCGTTCGCGTGGCGCTTGCCAGCTCGTCTCCCATGGATAGCATCGAAGAAGTGCTCAACGCATGCGGCTGTCGGATGCCTTTGAGTATGTGGTGAGCGGCGAGCAGTTTAAGGAGAGCAAGCCCGAGCCCGACATCTACCTGCATGCGCTGGACCTGCTGGGGCTGCCCGCGAATCGCTGCTGCTGCGTTGAGGATTCGGTGCCTGGCATCACCGCTGGCAAGCGAGCCGGCCTGACAGTTATTGCCAAGCGCGAGGAGCGTTTTGGCTTTAGCCAGGATGCCGCGGACAAGATTATCGACCAGCTGCCGGAGCTGCTCACGCTTTCTTAGGAGCGCGGTAGTTGCGCGTTTTTCGGGTCTGATGAGTAAATAGCCAACATTTTGGTGCGACACCTAGCATACTTTAAGCTAATGCGGCTTAAGGGCTTGTTGAATGCCCTTAAGCCGTTTTAGAATTAATTGTGCTGGGAGAAGGTATATGCCACCGACTGAAGGGCCAACTGACGGTAAAGCAGCGATACCGCTGTACCAACAGGTCATTGATATCATTAAAAACGAAATCAACTCCGGCGCCTACAAGGCAGGCGCGCGGATACCCAACGAATTCGAATTGGCTGAGAGCTATAAAGTTGGTCGCGTTACCGTGCGACGCGCTATTGAGGAGCTCGTCCAGCAGGGCTATCTAACGAAGCGACAGGGGAAAGGCACGTTTGTCAATGCTCCCAAGCTCAAGCGCAAGATTCGCCAGAAGGATGACGTTCAGAGTTTTTCGGACGCATGCCGCGTTAACGGAATGGAACCGGGAGCGTGTGTCATTTCGAGAAAGATACTGCCGGCGGATTCCACCGAAGCACAGTTCTTTGGTGTTCCCGTTGGAACTGACTTGATTTGCGTTGAGCGCGTGCGCACTGCCGATGGAGTCCCCGTCATGCTCGAGAACAACATATACGTTTACGAGGACAACGCCTATCTATCAACGGCACCTCTATCTAACCAATCCATTTTTGAGTTCGTGCGTAACCGGACGGGCCGTACGCCCGCGTTTACCGACCCGTGCACACTCGAGATCGCGTGCGCGTCGCCCGAGGTCGCTCGGCTGTTGGCAGTTCCCGTTGGCGAACCCCTGTTTTATATGGAAGCTTCTTTTTTGATGAGCAGCGGCGGCCGTTTATCATCGGTCGTCAGCGGATCGTTGGGTCTCGCTACGTTTTTGACATCTAGGACATTGCGAATGGAAGCGCCCGGTGGATCATCTCACCGGGCGTTTCCATACCGTTCACGGCGCAAACGCGACCGTTCAACCGCGTTGCGGCAATCAGTTTGAAATTATCTTGATGAAGGAAAAAGCTGCTGGTAATCTATGGGACGTCATAGAACGTTTGCATTGTGCAACGTTGAAGCGAGATGCGATGCAGTCTCGAGTTCTTTGGAGGTATCTATGTCAGATACGAAGGCGAAGAAGACAAACAGACGTTTTAAGTTCAAATTACCGCATGTCTATACGATTATGTTCTTGCTGATCGTTGTCTTTGCGGTCCTGACTTGGATCGTTCCCTCTGGTCAGTATCAGCGCAAGACGATTTCGACAGCGGCGGGCGAGCGTGAAGTCGCCGTTGCTGGAACCTATGAACAGGTCGATAAGAACTACACCGATTCCGAGACCGGCGAGACCATCAATCTGGGTCAGGATATCTTCGCGGTTCTGCAAGCGCCCACCAAGGGTATCCAAGAGGCTGCCGACGTCGTTGCGTTCGTCTTATTGATTGGCGGATCGTTCGCGATCATCACCAAGACCAACGCTTTGAATGCCGGCATGAGCCGTGTGATTAAAAAGCTCAAGAACAAGGACATCCTCATCATTCCCATCACGATGACGTTGCTGTCCATTTGTGGCACTACGTTTGGTATGTCTGAGGAAGCCCTGCCGTTCTATGCCATCTTCATTCCCATCATGATGGGTATCGGTTATGACTCGATGACGGCATTCATCATCTGCTTCCTTGGCCCTAACCTGGGATATTGTGCTTCGACCATCGACCCGTTTAATGTTTTGATCGCCCAAGGCATCATTGGTATCGAGGGCAATCCTCAGCTGTGGCTGCGCGCCGTTTCTTGGGTCATCTTCACTGCCGTCGGTATCGCATGGGCCATGCGCTACGCCATGCGTGTAAAGA
>ENA-OQIR01000448-OQIR01000448.1-human-gut-metagenome-genome-assembly--contig:-NODE-448-length-18080-cov-1.641063_pt1 | contig 18080 bp, 25 predicted proteins | sample MGYA00242580_ERZ504745 | MGnify/ENA primary metagenome ERZ504745 (study PRJEB26092, sample SAMD00036214) | human gut metagenome | host: Homo sapiens | study: EMG produced TPA metagenomics assembly of... | reverse complement strand
TGGAACTTCAGTAACGGTACATACGCCGCTTCCCCCCTTCTTGATTTCCTTCATGTCGAAATCCGTCTTGCAGAAGAACTTCGAGGTCTTAAACTCCTCCGCTTCCTGTACGTTCATTGAGCCGCCTATACCGGTTTTTGTTTGGATGAAGTCCTGAGCCGTCTGGCCATATATCCAACCTATCTGCCTTTGTATTGAAAAGTACCCATATCAGCAGGATTTTGCTCTCTATTACTTAATGATGTTGTTCTATTTTTGCAGCCTGTAAATCAACGATATGTAATAAATGGATTATATCGACAAAATATTTAAGACAGTATCAATTAAGGATAGCCGACGGATTATTGAACTTTATTTTCAGGAGCTGTATTGTTTTGCGCCACTTTCCAACAAAGCCCTCTCTCAAAAATTACTCTTGCCGGTACCTATCGTGACCGCCATAAAGAACGAAGGTATCAGGTGGGCATATTGGAACAATGCAGCGGAGGCGTAGGGCTTACTCATAACGGAAAGGAGTATGTGGAACAAGCTCTTGGATTCAAGGGGATTGACCTCTGCCTGTATCGCCGACTGGCGGAAAGCGAACAGGCAAGGGACGCATACGCTGACGCGCTGAGTAAAAAATACCGTGCGGCATTCGACGAACGCCCCGTAGCGGATGTAGCACTGGACCAAGCCCAATGTACCGTACAGACAGCATTCCGCAGGGCTTTGCTCTGCTTGGCAAACGGCACATTGACAGGCAGACAAATCGTATGCATGGGCGATGATGATTTTGTCAGCCTTGCCATCGGGTTTCTGCTGAAAGAACTTTATCCCGGTCCAAGCATCTGCCCGACACACATCCATGTACTTGAGATGGACGGTCGTTATATCGAGTGTCTGGAGCGGCTGGCCGGACGGTTCGCCCTGCCGATAAGTTGTGAACGGGTGGATTTGAGGATGCCTCTGCCTCCGCATTTGTGCGGGCGTTTCGACTGCCTGTTCACCGATCCGCCTTATACGCAAGAGGGAGCTTCCTTGTTCCTGTCACGTGCCATTAGCGTACTGAAAGAAGAGTCCGGATTGAGAATCTTTTTCTCGTTCGGGAACAAGTCGGCAACGGAGGTTTACTTTCTGCAAAAATGTTTCCAACTGCACGGACTGGCCATCAAAGAGATGTTCACCCGGTTCAATGAATACATGGGCGCATCTCTTTTGGGCAACAAAGGACAGCTCTTTGTCCTGGAAACGACAGAACGTACACGCGCCTTGTTTCCTCTCGAAAAACGAGGGCGCGATGACATCTACACCGCAGACCGCAATCTCCGGCAAAACCGTTACCGCTGCCGGCAATGCGGCAAAGTCTATGCCGTGGGGAAAGAGGCGGAATATCAGACCATCAGGGAGTTGAAAAAACAAGGCTGCAATGTATGCGGAGCTACGGTTTTCGACAGACTGCACAAAAACGGGAATACGGATAAAAAGCAATACCTTCCCTTAGGGCATCACATCCTTGCAGACTTCTACAACTGCGACCCGGAAAAACTGGACGATGTGGAACAGATTCGCACATTCATGCACGAAGCGGCAGTAAGTGCCGGAGCGACCATAGTACAGGAAAACTTTCACAAATACGCCCCAGTGGGTGTGAGCGGTGTGGTGGTCATCCAAGAATCCCACTTGACCATACACACGTGGCCGGAGTGTGGTTATGCCGCTGTCGATTTGTTCACATGCGGCACCAATGTCCGTCCGTGGACTGCTTTCGACTATTTGCAGGAGCGGCTCGGATGTGCGAAAGTGGAATACAGCGATTTGATACGGGGAGCCTATGAGCGGCTAAGCCTGTTGCGGTATTCGGAAACGGAACAGCCTGCCGTGCGGCGGAAAAAGCGGCAAAGGTACGACGCGTCTTCGAAATGGAACAGACGGGCCAGGTCTTTGACGGACTGTTCTGTGTTGTCCAAATAGCGTTTGAGTTCCGTTACGACAAACAGGTCAATGATTTCCTTCGGAGTCCGCTGTTCTATTTTGCAGGTTATCTTATAAAGGTAATCGGTCGTGATGCAAAGCCTGTCCGCATAATATCGTACATCTCTTTTTACATGGAAATTCTTAGCCAGCAGTGACATGAACTTGCCGAACAGCACCCTTGACTGATCCTTTTGATAACACTTGCCCAAGTCGGGAAACATCGGCTTGAACACAATATCTAAAGCCAGAAAAACATTGTAAATGCAATTTTGCAGGATGTTTTTCCGGCTTTCTTCATCACCGTTCTCCATCGCCCATATCATCTGCTTGAACACTCCGTCTGCCAATGAGTATTGTGCTTCCGAAAGTCGGCAGACCGGATATTCATACAGTCCGTCCCAAAATGCGGGGGAAGTCATTTTGTAGAAAATCTCCCCTGTCAGTTCCAATGACAAGGATATATATTCTGCCGTGAATGAAGGAGAAACACACAGCGGTGCAAATAAGGTGTCCGAAAACAACACAAGCAAATCACCTTTGCGGAATGTCCGTTTTCGTGTATTGGTGGTTACGACAGCCCGGCCTTCAACGCATAACAGCATGGTACACCCGTTTGCCACGAAAGGCAGTTTACCTGACAAGTCACGCAGGCTTGTTCTTCCGTGTTTGTATTGTTCGCCATGCGAGAGAGCAAAACTTTGTATGCCGGACGTTATCATAACAATTTCCTTTCCATCGTTACATGGGTTGGCTCGAAGCAATGCTTTTTATACAAAGAGCGCATCGGTACGTTCCCGGCATGAACCTTGCCGACAATATAAGCCGCCTTGCACTCTCTCGCATATTCTATGCTTTTTCAAACAGGTCGTCTACAATTTGCATTCCTCGAATGCACTCATCCGCATAAATGGACTTGAAGTTGGCATAAACCTCTCCGGTCAGGCTGTTCTGCTTTTTCTCCATCCATACCCAGCCCACAATTTTACCGGATTCCGTGTCTTCTATCACGATCATTCCGCGTCGGTCTTTTGCTTTGGCTAATTTCTTGCAGTGGAACTCGAGGTCAGTAATAGCCTTTTCTCCGAATGAGATTTCAGAAATTTCAATTTCAAATTTTGCCACCGCTTCAAAGTCTTCCTCTTTTATTTCTCGCATATTGTACATGATTCCAAATATTGTTTTTCCGTTAACACCAATCTGTCCGGCATGATGCCCATAAAAACTTATCCCTTCTTCGGAAATAAGAAGGTCTGTAGCTTTTCCAATCCCGCCTTGTGCTTTTGAGGATTGCTCTTTTTCAGCTTGGCAATGTTCTGTAATTTCCATTTTACGGACGGATAGCGGCTTAAATCTCCGGCACAGCATTTTTCCCAATCGGGTTCGCCGTTTTCAAATGACAGAAGAAATTCCCGGTCTGTTTCGGTCAGGCTGTCGTTTACCTGCTGAATGAGGTTATGCCTTGCCTCTTCATAATCCGAATAAGTGAATGGAGTATCGGACATTCCCTCAAACTGCTTTTCCAGTGCTTCCGTCTGGTCGATGGCGTTCGGCTGCAAAGATTCGATGACAGGCTTGTCGCTCCCCAACAGGCAAAGCATGAAGCCGTTCTTGACATCATGAAACGACGCCATTTCCATATACTTGCAATCGAACAGGTCCCGTGGGTGTTGGCGCTTAATGCCGCTGCAATTTTGCCCCCGTAAAGCTGCGAATAAGAAACTGTACGTGCTTTACAGGTCATATTGAACTCCGTTTCAGCCCGTTCGCACAGTTTCCTGTCCTCTGTCTCTCCGATGATACCCCGCTTTGTCCCGTTCACTTCGATTTTGACGGTCGCACCGTCCAAAGTACATTGTAATTTCCAGACATCATGCTTGTGGATCACTTTTATGCCCGGTATGGATTTTCTATGTAGCTTTTCAAAGTTCGCAGATGGTTGTTGATTGCGTCCAGACTCTCGGCCCTTTCCTTTACGGGAATATAGGTGAGGTCTATATCGACTGAATAGCGCGGCATATTCTTATGGAACAGGTTGATGGCCGTTCCGCCATGCACGGCGAAATCTTTGATTCGATATACGGACGGCATAATGCGTATCAACAATGCCACCTGTTTTTTATAGATGTCATTCATATTCGTTCAGTTCTTTAGGTACGGTTATTTTGTATTTGGAGATATAAATCCCGTTTTTTGACAGTTGCAATTTGGAGGTTCCCAGTCCTATTTTGGATGTATCAAGTGCCTCGAACCAATAGTGTCCCGCTTTTTCTGCCATATAAAGGAACATACGCTTTACTTTAAGGTTCTTGGTCGTTTCGAGCAGTTGCTGTAGCATTTCGGGACGCAGCGTTGTCAGTTGTTCCATCATATAGAACAAGTCCATATAGGAATATTGTTGCGGTGCAAGCAACAGACATTCCAAGAATGCCTGTTCAGGTGTAGAAACCAGCAGATCCACTTCGTATTTCACAATCGTTGCGGTCTGCGGTTCTGAAAAGGTATCGGTGGAAAACGGTTTTATCACCCTGTCGAAAACATCGTGGCGTATCCATTCCGGAACACGCTGTTTGCCGTGTGCCACCATCAGCAACGGTTTCCCCATAGGCACATAGTGGTTGAAGCCGAACAGTTCCAATGCAGAATGAGCTGCGACACGGAACGTCTTGCCCAATTGCCTGTTGTAGCAGGACAATGCGGCGTATGCCGACAGGCTGTCTCCCGTTCGGTACATGACTCCCTTTGACAGCATCTCAAGCCAGCCGGATTCCCGGTATCTTTTTATCAACTGGTCGGAATAACCGTTCCTTTTCAGCCATTCGGAGAATAACAATCCTTTGGGAGTGGCGGAAAGCAGCAGTTGGTTTATTTTGCTTTTTTGTTCTATATCCACAGTATATGATTTGTTTTCTTTTTCAACTGCAAAGGTAGCATTATTTTCCGTTCCAAAGGTCTTGAAAGTTGATTTTGTTTCGGTATAATATACTTTTTGTGTAGTATTGAATACCAAACCAACTCCACAGGATTTTCCAAGATACCGGAAACGCCAAAACGCCTGCAATAATCGCGGAATCATTGCAGGCATTTTTTTTACTTTCCCTCATATCGGAAACAGGTTTCTTATTTCGCCCCTCTTATCCAAAACTTCAGATAAGCAACGCTAAATAGAAAGCCAGATTCCGATATGAGGGAACTAAAAAACGCCTGCAATGATTCCGTGATTATTGCGGACGTTTCGGCGTTTCCTATCTATTGTGAAAATCTTATAGTTCAAAATCAGCTTCTTGCGGCCCTACATAAAAGAAGGGAAATCAGGTGTTTTTTATATAACGGGTACATTTACCAGTCCCCCTTTTTTTGTATAATACCTGCATCTTCCGTTTTGGAGATAAACTCCCGAACCTGTTTTTCGGACAGTATATCTGCGAATATTTCCTTGAGGACAGCCCGGTTGATACAACCATTTTTACGGAAACAACAATAAAATCCTTTCAGTCTTTTACCGCAGTTTCGACGGGAGTTTATGAAAATAAAGTCGTATCTTTGCACTCTCTATCAAACAGATAAATCCATGTGAACAAAGGGTTGAACGGACATATCGCCATGCTTTCGACACAAATTATTTGTGGTTTGAATGTACCTGTCGGTAAATCGCTCCTGGCAGAGTGGATGACACCGATTGGGCTTGCCTCCTCTCGTGTTTTATTCGCCACGCTGATATTTTGGACGATCGGGCTTGTTTTCAGGAGAGAAAAGGTCAATGCCAAAGACTTGATGGTGATTGCTTTGGGCGGTATTTCCGGTGTTGCTTGTACTTATCTTTCCTTTGCGTGGGGACTTAATTATACGACACCAGTTCACTTCGCACTTATTGTCGCCTTAAATCCAATCGTAGTTATGCTCTTTTCCGTATTGTTTTTAAAAGAAGCTATCAACCGGCGGAAGTTGACAGGTGTTCTGTTGGGAATTGCAGGAGCATGGGTCTTGATTTCACAAATGGATATTGCCGCATCCGTTGAAAATCATATACTTGGCATTGTTTTCGCCATCGTCAATACAGTTATGCTCGGATTTTATCTGATTATCATCCGAAGAGTGGCGATAAAATACTCTCCTGTCACACTTCAAAAATGGATGTTCCTATTTGCAGCATTGTCCATGCTGCCGTTCAGTATAAATGAATTGTACGTGCAACCGCTTTATCAGTCCGCGTTCTGTTGGCAACCATTACTCCAGCTTGTATTCGTATTGTTGCTGGCAACTGTTCTCAACAATCTGCTATATCCCGTCGCTCTCAAGGATACAGCCCACCACTGCCAGCATTTACATCAACCTACAGCCTATTATAGCTTCTGTCGTTGCCATTTTAATCGGGCAGGACATTTTTAGCTGGGATGAACCGGTTTCGGCCATACTTGTCATATCCGGTGTTTTACTGGTCAGTCATTCACAAAATAAAAAATAAAGCTAATTTGCGGTTCTGTATTCATTGGGCGTACACCCGGCCATTTTCTTGAACCAACGGCTGAAGTGTTGCGGATATGGAAATCCAAGTTCATAGGATATTTCACTTATGGACTTCGCCGTATTGAATACCCGCTCTTTAGCGACATCGAGCATTTTCTGCTGGATGTGTTTCAGGGCAGGCATTCCCGTTTCTTTTTTCATCAGGTCACTGAAATAATTCGGGGAAAGACAAAGTTTGTATGCACAATATTGCACAGTCGGCATCCCTCCATGCCTTGCAGGGGCATCAGAGGCGAAATACTCATCCAGAAGGTCCTCGAAACGCGCTAACAGGTCGTGATTGGCATTGTCGCGGGTGATGAACTGACGGTCGTAGAAGCGGATGCAATAATCAAGCAGCAGCTTGATGTTATCCACGATGAGCGAACGGCTGTGCTTGTCGATAGGATACTGCAGCTCAATGCGAATTTTTTCCATACATTCTATAACCGTCCGTCTTTCTTGTTTGGAAAGGTGCAGGGCTTCGTTGGCATTGTAAGAAAAATATGAATATCTTTCATTATATGCGCCAATGGTGTACCTCGCAGAAATTCGGGATGAAATGCAACAACCCATCCTTCGGGCTGGTGCAGCTGCCCGTCATCTTCAGGATCCCAATTACCTGACCGGGGGCGAGGAAAAGCATCGTCCCCTGCTGATAATCGTATATACTTTTTCCATATTTAAGATTTCCACAGTTCGCATCTTTCAATAGAATAGCATAGATGTTATACAGTTTTTTCCCGAACCGGAGAGGCTTCCCTTTACTGCCTTCAATAACGCTGACCAACGGGTGCAGGGTCTCCACGCCAAAATAGTCGTTGTACTGCTGGACTGTATCAACCTTCATTATTTCACTCATAATTTCCTCTTTTTTAAGTCATTGCAAATATTAGCTATTTTTCTGATGATAGCTTTCATTTCTGCTTTTAATTAAAGCAAAGATACGGATTCCCGATGGTACGGCATATACCGAAATCATCGTTTTGGATACCAATTTTACTGGTATACCGGCATCGTTCTTACCGGCCCGTTGAAATTGGTAATTCTATCCGTGAAATTGATACACAGGCTCTTAATTCCCCTATCTAATTTTGCAATCAGAAAGATAATCAAACAGATAACGACATGAAAAAAGAACAGATTCAAGAGAACGGCATCAGTCGTCGCGGGTTCCTGAAACGAACCGCATTGGCAGGCGCGGCCATCTGCATCGCGCCGGCATTGGAGAAAGTAACGGCCGCGGAAAAAGCCATTACAGGTAAATCGTCAGTATCGGCAGCAACCATTCCAGCAGGAATGGCAGCAGTCCGCGCACAGCGTACCTTGAGCAGCGGCAAGGCAGCCTTTACCATTTCGGCGATGGGCTTCGGCTGCATGGGGCTGAACCATCACCGCAGCCAGTCTCCCGATGAAAAGACCTGCATCCGGTTGATTCACGAAGCGATAGAACGGGGTGTAACCTTATTCGATACGGCTGAAAGCTATGGCTACCACAAGAATGAAAAACTGGTAGGCGAAGCCCTGAAAGGCTATACCGACGCGTGTTCGTCTCTTCCAAATTCGGGCACAAGTTCGTGAACGGCGTGCAGGTGAAGACCGAAGAGGACAGCACCCCGACAAACATCCGGCGCGTATGCGAGAACTCCCTGCGCAATCTCGGCGTGGAGACGCTCGGCATATTCTACCAGCATCGCGTCGACCCTGCGACGCCCATCGAGGTCGTAGCCGAAACATGCGGCGAGCTTATCCGGGAGGGAAAGATACTGCACTGGGGCATGTGCGAGGTCAATGCTGAAACCATCCGCCGGGCGCACAAGGTATGTCCGGTTACGGCCATCACAGAGCGAGTATCACTTCATGCACCGCGCGGTGGAAGAAAACGGCGTGCTGGCGCTTTGCGAGGAACTGGGTATCGGTTTCGTGCCGTACAGCCGCTGAACCGTGGTTTCCTCGGCGGCATGATAAACGAGTACACCCGGTTCGACACCGCCAACGACAACCGCCAGACGCTTCCGCGTTTCCAGCCCGAAGCCATCCGTGCCAACACGCGTATCGTGGAGGTACTGAACGCTTTCGGACGGACGAGAGGCATTACCACGGCGCAGGTGGCATTGGCATGGCTGCTGAACAGGAGGCCTTTTATCGTTCCTATTCCCGGCACGACCAAGCTCTCGCACCTCGAAGAGAACCTGCGGGCCTGCGACATAGTGTTCACGTCGGAAGAAGTGACCGAGCTGGAAAAGGCCGTGGCCGCAATTCCGGTCGTGGGAAGCCGCTATGACGCTTTGCAGGAATCGAAAATCCAGAAATAGGAAGGGCGTATGAGAAAGGTTGTCTTTTATATGATGGCCGCCGCCTTGCTGTCGGGTTGCAACGCACGCAACGGGAATATCATGCAAATCGAGGAACAGGGCAGTTTCGCCGTGGGCGGCACGGTGCTCACCGATTCACTGGGGCGCACCTATCACGGCGACCACGCCTACGTGTTCTATCAGAAACCCGTCGATGCCCGGAAATACCCGCTTGTCTTCGCCCACGGCGTGGGGCAGTTTTCCAAGACATGGGAAACTACGCCGGACGGCCGCGAGGGGTTCCAGAATATTTTCCTGCGCCGCGGTTTCCAGACTTATCTCGTCGACCAGCCCCGCCGGGGAAACGCGGGGCGGAGCACGACACCCGCAACCGTTACCCCCGTCTTCGACGAGGAGACGTGTTCAACCGTTTCCGCGTGGGCATCTGGCCCGATTATTTCGAGGGCGTGCAGTTCAGCCGCCGACAAGGAGGCTCTGAACCAGTATTTCCGTCAGATGACGCCAACTCTCGGCCCTCCCGATCTGGATGTCTACGCCAAGGCGTATGCCGCACTGTTCGACAGGATAGGTCCGGCTGTCTTCGTCACCCATTCGCAGGGCGGAGGTGTCGGATGGCTTACACTGCCGCAGACAAGGAACATCCGTGCCACGTCGCCTACGAGCCGGGAACAAACGTGCCTTTCCGAAGCAGATGCCGGAGGAAGGGAAAGTACTAACCCTGTCGAAGAAGACCGAAGGCGTGGAAGTGCCGATGGAAGAATTTCTGCAGTTCACGAAAATCCCTATCATCATCTACTATGGCGACAATCTGCCGGAAACCGACGAACGGCCGGAACTGTACGAATGGACACGACGCTGCATCTGATGCGCAAATGGGCTGCCTTGCTCAACGAACACGGCGGCGATGTCACGGTCATTCATCTGCCGGAGATAGGTTTGAAGGGCAACACCCATTTTCCCTTCTCCGATTTGAACAACGTGGAGGTGGCCGATCACCTGTCGAGATGGTTACATGAGAAAGGACTGGATTGAGAAGGCGGAGTCATGGACGAAGGAACTTTCTGAAAATGGCGGGAATAGCCGGCGGAACGACGACTGAAAACGACTATTGAGTTAATCGAACAACCTTTAACAATTTTCATATGATACCATTATTTATCGGAGGCATCGGTATGCAGGAAGTGCTGCTGATTGCATTAGTCGTCCTGCTGTTCTTCGGAGGACGCAAAATTCCCGAACTGATGAAAGGCATCGGCAAAGGTGTCCGTTCATTCAAGGAAGGTATGAACGGCATGGAGAAAGAAATCAGTCCCGAAAATACCGACAAGAAAGAGGAGTGACATGGCAAAGGAAGACAAAACGGACGGCTTGAGCTTTTGGGAGCACTTGGACGTGCTGCGGACGGCGATTGTTAAAATCGTCGCCGTGGCCGTCGTGTTCGGTATCGCCGCCTTTTGTTTTAAGGAAAACTTTTGCCGTTATCCTTGCCCCGAAAACGACGGCTTCATCACGTACCGTCTTTTCAACCGGATTGCAGCATGGGCCGGCGGCGAGACCGGGAGTTTTGCCGTGCAGCTCATCAACACGGGACTGGCCGGGCAGTTCGTCATCCACATGAAGACGGCATTATGCGCGGGTGTCCTGTGCGCGTCGCCCTATATCCTTTACCAGTTGTTCCGGTTCGTGTCGCCTGCCCTGTATGCCTGCGAGCGGAAATATGCCGTGCGGATAGTCGGAGGCGGCTATGCAATGTTCCTGATGGGTGTGGCGGTCAGCTACTTTCTTATTTTCCCGCTGACATTCCGTTTCCTTGGAACCTATCAGGTCAGCGGTGAAGTGGAGAACATGATCGTCTTGCAATCCTACATTTCGACCCTCGTGCTGATGTGCCTGACAATGGGTATCGTGTTCGAGATTCCGATTTTATCATGGCTGTTTGCCAAATTGGGGTTTCTCACCGCCGATTTCATGCGACGTTACCGGAAGCACGCTATAGTGATTATCCTTATCGTTGCGGCTGTCATCACGCCGACTTCGGACGTGTTCACGTTGTCATTGGTCACATTGCCGATGTGGGTTTTATATGAAGCGAGCATTCTGGTCGTAAATAGAGCTGCAAGTAAAAAGGCAGTAGACAGATAAAGAAACGACATCTTGAAGTGAAAAACAATCTGCCGGCCAAAAGATAAAACAAACCTTTTTACAATAAGAGGTAAGGTACTGTAACACGTAGGTAATCCGTTTTATAAACGGCAGGTTTTTATTCGTTTCTGCATTATACATAGAAAAGCCGTACCCTGCTCGTTTTCCGAAAGGCACGGCTTTCATCCCCTAAAAAGAGGAATCAGACAGTGACAACAGTTACATATAAATTCTGTCGCTCCTGTTCGCAGAATTTATCGTACTCGGCTTTGTCCGTGCCGCTCTCGATAGCCCGGTCGATAACGTCTCCCAACTCGTCGAAACAAACCTCTTCGTTCACACATTCCACCTCCATTCCTTTCACAAGATAGACCTCGTAATAATCCGATCCGTTGAGTGCGACGATGACGTACTGCGTGCAGCCGTCCGTTCACCTTAATGCGGAGTGCCGGCAAATCCCTGTATAGGGTGGCGGCAAACTCTTTGATACCCCACGACATGAGGACGGTCATGGGGGTTAACGCTACTAACTGTTCCTTAATGGTCTGTGCGACCTGCATTACATATTCTTTTTCCATAATTCTAAGTTTATAAATTATTATTCCATGATTTACTCGAACCAATCGGGGTTATCCTTTTTGAGTTCGGCTATCAACTCGTTTTCGGGAAGCTGAAGCGTTCTCTCGTCGGTAAAGAAGAAAATCTCGTCATAAATCCTTTCGGCTTCTTTACTGGCAAAACCTTCGTTCTCGTCATTGAAACTGCCGGGCTGCAAGGCATCGAGCAGGATTGTCGAACCGATAAGCAATTCTTCGCCATCGACAGATTCCACGATGCGGGAGTAATAAGACCTGCCGTTGAATTGAATCTTAGTTGTTTTCATATCGTCGTTTTTATATTAATGGTACATTTTTCCGTGTTCATTGAGGTATTCCATGATATGCTTCGCTTCCTCGTGCGATGCCCGGTTCCGGTCATCGTAACGGCGTGTTTCGTCCGCCATGACCTTGATACACGCCTTAATCAGGCGGTACAGGCTTTGCTGAAGCGTCGGGTGCATGTCCGGGATTGCCGCCGCGAACCGTTCGGGGTTGAAACTGAAACTGTTTACCGCCATTTCCCAGTCTTTGGCGAGGCGGTATTCTTTGCTTTCTTTAATGTCCATATTCTTGAATTTTAATAGTTCTCGTTGCATATTCTGTCAAGTTCCTCAATTATGGGTGTCACCTTTTTGCCTGTAAGACTTTCTATGTCATACAGCAAGTGCTCCAAGCGTTCATACGCCTTTTCTCCCGCTTTTGTAAATTCTCCGGTACTGTCGAATGCGCTACCTTCGCAGCCCAGTTCTTGCAATAATTCTTCTAATGTCTTCATTTGTTAAATTTTAATAATTGTTTTTCTTTCCCTCTGTTCGGCTTCCTTGTTGCCGGAGCCGCTTCGGGTTTTATGGTGCTTTCCGGGGCTGGCGAAAAAGCCCTTTCCGACGTTTTTCTTGCCAATACGCTTCGCAGAAGGAAGAATTTGCAAGAAATGCACTTCAAAACGACGGAATCAGGCGCGACAGCCCATATTTGCACCGATAAAACCGGTGCGGTGACGGACGGGAAAGCCAGACGGGAGAGAATACGGAGACCTGAAAGCGGTAGAAAAGGACGGCTGGAAGCTAAAAAGAGAATTTATATATCTATATATGGATAATTGTTGTTATATTTGCATATAAATAGTGATATATTGACATTATGGAAACAACGAACTATACCACAAACAGCGATATGCTGACGCTTTTGGCGAAGCGGGTCAAGGAGTACCGTCTGGCCGCCCGCATGAGCCAGAAGGAGCTGGCCGAACAGTCGGGTGTAAGCCAGACGACTATCAGCCATTTCGAGCAGGGGGTCAGCCGTAACCTGACCTTGGCCAATTTCATCTCCCTGCTGCGTGCGCTCGGTCAGGCAGAGCGGCTCGCGGAGATTCTGCCGGAACTTCCCATGCCGCCGATGGCGCTTCGGGAAATCGAGAAACTGATACCTAAACGAGTTAGGAGGGGCAAGAAATGATAGAAAGTCTCGATGTATCCTATGGGATAAAAAGGTCGGCACGCTTGTCGCCAATCGGGAAGGACACCGCAGCAAAGCCTGTTTCTACTTCGACAGCGATTATGTCCGCGACGGCTACGACATCGCCCCGCTCCGTGCGCCGGTAAAAGGGGTTGCCGCACAGCGCGGCCTGCCGGTCTATCCCGATGAAGAGCGGCTTTTCGGCGGCCTGGCCCTCGTTCATAGCCGATTCGCTGCCCGACCATTGGGGAAACACCGTGTTCAACGAATGGGCCAAGTGCATCATATCCGTATGAGGGACTTGTCCGCCCTCGACCGTCTCGCCTATATCGGACGGCGCGGCATGGGGGCATTGGAGTTCGTCCCGCCCACTGCCGAGGAACTGGAGACACCGTTCAAGGTGGAGATCGCTGACCTCTACCAACTGGCCCGGCAGGCTTTCGAGGAAGCCGGACGGTTCAACGTCCCGGTATCGGCAACCTGATGGTCGAAAGCCTGTTCAAGGTAGGAACGTCCGCAGGAGGACGACGGCCCAAAGCGGTGGTCAACGTCAATTTCGGGGAAGGACAATGTTACTCCGGACAGGTGGCGACCCTTATCCGGGCTACACGCCGATGATCGTCAAGTTCGACGAACACCAGAAGATGCCGACGACACGGATAGAATACAGTTATTACCTGATGGCCGTAGACGCCGGGCTTCAGATGATGCCGAGCCGCCTGTTGGAAGGTGAGCAGACAGCGCACTTCCTGACCGAGCGTTTCGACCGCCGGAACGGCAAGAAGGTGCATATCCAGACATTGGCTGCCATGAACCCCCGGCAGATTCTTACGAAGCACTATTCGAGGCGGCCTGCCGTATCGGCGTGCCGCCGGGGGAACTCCGGCAACTGTTTCGCTTGATGGTGCTGAACGTGCTGGGCGGGAACGTCGATGACCATAACAAGAATTTCAGCTTCCTGATGGGCGATGACGGGCGTTGGCACGTTGCTCCGGCCTACGACTACACGTTCTCGGTCGATCCGGACGCACCGTATTACGTCAACCGCCACAGCATGACTATCAACAACCGGACAGAGGGTATTACTGCGGCAGACCTGCTGGAAGTAGCCCGCCGGTACGGTATAAAGGCCGCAGAGCCGTTCATAGAAAAGACCATAGGCATCGTTTCGCGTTACCCGGAATACGGCCGGGAGGCCGGTGTCGGAGAGGAATGGATAGGAACGATAGAAAAGGAAATCGCTGCACGAGTGGAGTGCGTGCGAGCCGATTAAAATAAGAGCATGGGATTTCATGCAGGGGAAATGAACCCACCCGTTTTTGTGGCGGGTGGGTTTGTCGTTGTCATTCCGCCCCTTTCTTGCTTAGGAGGGTCAACTGGTCGGGACGGTCGGGAAACCAATAGGCGTCGCTGTCAAGATACACGCATCTGTCACCATTCCAAGGCTTCCTGAAAGCTAATACCTCTTGAGGGCCGAATACTACTCCATAATCGTTTGTAAATGCTACCATGTCGCCTACGGCCAAATCGTCCTCCGTTTCCATGACTTCGGAAAGGCGATTATAAAACTCCATGCCTTCGGCTTCACGTTCCGCTTTCCAGCGCAAAAAATCCTCTTTATGACTTCTGCCCGTGTTTATCGGCGATAATTCCGAAGGCAAAACCTCCGCTTCCGAAGTACCGGACGAAATCAGAATAATGCTGTCGTCCTTCCATGTTTTCCGGTGCAGAAATCACTCGGTAAGCCCCATCGGACAAACCGTTGTCCGGGTCATGCCAATAAAGCAGATTCCCTGTCTTGATAAAATCGTATTTTCCCATTGTCTTGTGAATTATTGATTATTTATTTCCCTTTTTTCGATCCCTTTCCTTTGGAACCGCTTCGGGGTTTTACTGATGCAGTACACGGTCGTCGGCACAGCTTCATACGACGGCTCTTCTTGCCAATTACGCTTCGCTTGGGAAGGAAGAATTTGCAAGAAGTGCACTTCAAGCCGGAGAATCAAGCGCGACGACCGACTTTCGCATCGGATAAAACCCGTGCGGTGAGGGACGGGAAAGCCGGACGGGAGAAACAGGCGGCTCGTGCCGCTACAAAAGGGAAAGAATGCAATTATAAGAGGAAACGGGCGGTGGCGGGGTATCCGGGAGGCTGACTATAAAAGGACGAAGGCGGGCGATAAAGACAAAGGAGATAGCGCACTGACTGTGTTATCAGTACGCCATCTTGTACATTCAATCTTCGGAACCCGACACTTTCATTTTTGGGAACAATCCTTTTCAAAAGCATTCTTCTCCGAATGGCTCGATGTTCGCTTTTTGGAAAATTTGCGGGTTATGCTGATAAAGAAGCGGCAGGTTCAACATAGCCATAGGGTATTCCACGAAGCCGCTCCTGCGTTTGTAGCCGGAATCGGTCGCCAATCTGTTTTCTACCAAAAAGTCCAACGCATCCGGGTAATTGTTCACGTCGATAAAGGTACGGTCCGGCAAACCGAGCGCATCCATTTCCTCCAAATTGACGGAAAGTACGATATATTCGTCTTCATCTTCCACCATTACCAAGATAAGAGCCAACCAGCCATTGCGATAAAACCGTGGTACGAGGTAATACCGTTCGCCTCTGAACTCGTATTCTTTCTGTCTGAAAGAGCTGTCCGGCTCTACGATTTCAAATTCATCTTCACCTGCGGTAAAAGCAATCATAGGGTTGCTGGCATCTACATACGCTTCACCTGCTTTGTAGCACAAATACTCTCTGTTTTCGGAACGCACGATAGCAAATTGAATTTCCATAAAATCTTAACATTAATCAGTTGAACAATCTGTTTATTTTTTCCCTCCTTTCGGAAGCCTTCAGGCTTCTCCTGTCGGGATTTGATTTTTACGTGCATTAAAGATTGCCTTTCAGGGAGAAACAGGCAAGGAATTTGGGCAGAATTTTATAGTTGCGGTATTGAGCGTCCGCGAAATATGGACGATTGAAAATCGGGAAAGCTGCTGAAAAATTGTGTTCAAATAGCGTAGCGGTACTTGAATGTTCCTCCAAGGCAATACCTTTGCACCGGAAAAAGCATGTCCCGACGGGCAGAGCCGTTGGCGAAGGGATTTCCGTACAAAAGGAAAACGAAGGGATAAAAAGGGAGATCTGCCAACGGCAGTGCTAAAAAAGACAGCCGCTCCTGCGGCTCTCTCTCTGTAGCGTTGCGCTATTTCTTCCCGGTCTTGCTATCCGGTTCGTCTTGCCGTTTTTTCGGGGTGAACAGTCCATTGAAACAGACCGTCGTGGCAAAAGTACGTGCCTGCGTGGCATTGCACAATCCCGCTCCGGGCATTGTCGCACCGTTGTAATGTTTGCAGTCCTTACATTTCATCATTACCTCTTTTGATTGGTTAGACAGTAGGACGGATTTCTCCGTCCTACTATTGAATTATGGTCAAGCTGCGACCTCTTCGGGTTGCGTATGTTCTTCGGGTTGTACCTCTGCCGTGGGTTGTGTATTTTCTGCCTCGGCGGCTTCTTCGGGCTTTGTCTGCCGTTCCTTTGCCAACAAGGCGGCTTTGCGTTCCTCGATACGTTTATGGCGTTTCTCATACACCTCATTATATCCACTTTCAATTTCGGCGAGCGTGTCGGGCATGTGCTTACGGGCAAAATCGAGCAAGAGGGTCGCAGCAGCGTTATTGCCGTATGCGCCTTTGAAGTTGTCTATCAAGAAATCCCTGCGGATAACGGCTTTCTGCTTGGCCGTGAGGTTGGCGATGATGTTCATTTTTTCTTCGTCCTCAAGGTGTTGGTAGGCTTTTTTCTCCCCGATACCGAATACCCCGAAGTGTTCCCTGCGGAGAGACGACAGCAGGAAGAAATATATCATCTTTTCCTCGTCCTGCGTGAATTTGCTTTCAGACGTATCAACGTCCAAAATCTGTTTCTTAGCGTCTGCAACGGTTTTCTCGACGGCTATTTCCTTGTTACGTTTGTCCTGCTGTTCCAATTTTCCACCGGGGAAAGTTGTTTTTCGGTAGCCATGTCCGCATTGGCGGCAGCACTTGCCATGTAACACAGCGTAATTTCTTTCTGCCCGATGCAGATATAAAACGTGAGTTCGCCCGTATCGATTCGTTCATGAATTGACTTGCATTTTTCCATATAGTTGCTGAAATCCTGCTCGTACTCCTTGTATGCCGCCTCGTATTCCTCGGTAGTGTCGTATTCTTCCTTTTCGGGTGCTACCGGCGTTTCGGGGTATGCCGTGGCATAGGTATTGAGGTGCTCGACCTCGTACCCCATAGCGGTAAGGCGTTCCACCGCAAGCATGTTATTGTTGAAATCTTGGTAGCCCAATGATACGGAGGGGTATTGTTCCACAAACTGCAAGGCTTTCTCCACGAGATAGGAAGCGTTCATTTCGGCCAGACAACTCCGATTGGCGCAATTTCCGCAACCACCCTCGCAGAACAACATCATGTTGTTGGTATTGTGGGGGCATGAGGCGCATAGGGTCTTGTCGAATGCGTAACGGCTAAGGTCTGTCGTGAAATCCCGTTCGATAAACTTTGCCACCTCGGCGGCTTTCAGTCCTCGCCAACAGTCGTACAACATGCTGTCGCTGTCTTTCAAGTGTTTATAGTACACCTCTTTCTGAATATCCGTACCGTATCGGCAAATCTCACTCGCTACACTGATTGTGATTTCGTCCTTTTCCAGAAGTTCGGCGATTTCGGGTATCAATGATACGAATTTCAGACGGGTACGGATATAGTTCTCGTTTTTGCCGAACTGCACGGCCAATGACTGCACATCGTAGCGACCGCTTTCCATGAGCTTTTGGTAGGCGTTGGCTTCCTCTATGGGGGGTAACGTCCTTGCGCTGCAGGTTCTCCGTCACGGCCATTTCGGCGGCGGTCTCGTCCGAAACATGCAAGATGACAGCCGGAATTTCGGTCAGTTCTGCCATAAGGCGGCACGATACCTGCGCTCTCCGAAAATAATCTCGAAGCGGTCGGTGTCCACAATGGGGCGCACGCCGATAGGTTGCAATACTCCCTGCTGACGAATACTCTCGGCCAGTTCGGCAAGGCTCGCCTCGTCAAAGTGCTTGCGTGGGTT
>ENA-OQIR01000446-OQIR01000446.1-human-gut-metagenome-genome-assembly--contig:-NODE-446-length-18100-cov-3.255995_pt1 | contig 18100 bp, 31 predicted proteins | sample MGYA00242580_ERZ504745 | MGnify/ENA primary metagenome ERZ504745 (study PRJEB26092, sample SAMD00036214) | human gut metagenome | host: Homo sapiens | study: EMG produced TPA metagenomics assembly of... | reverse complement strand
CCATCACCGGCACCGAGGATGAAGCCCTTCGGAAGTCCTGTGCCAAGCGTGTTCCGGTTCCCGGCAAGAAGAACCAGTATCAGAAGGAAACCGACTATGATCTTTACCTTGCAAGCTGGCCGTGGCTTGTACCGTGTTCCCCAATCTGAATGATAAGGAACTTCAGGACAGCTACAAGGTCATGGGCGCTGATGCCCTTCTGAAAACCATGCTGACCCCCGGCGAATATGCCGAATACCTGACCAAGATTCAGGAAGTGTGTGGTTTTGATACCACCATGCAGGATGAGGTTGATGAAGCAAAAAACTAATCTGTGAAGGTGATGGTGAAGCGAACATTGCTTACTATTGCCTTCACGAACTTCATTTGACACCTTCCGCCTTTTATGCTTTGCCCCGCCGTGAACGGGCCTTCATCATTGCGGCCATTGATATTCGGGTGGAAGCTGAAAAGAAGAAGCAGAAGGAAATTGAACGAAAACAGCGCCGGGGCCGCCACCATTAAGGCCCCGGCTTCTATTCTCCAAGAAAGGTGGTGATCCCTGTGGGAAACATCCGGGCCGCTATTGCCCTTTATGATGGTGTTACCAGCCCCCTTCAGAGTATGCACAAGGCAATGGGGGTTGTGCTGAACACCTTTGAAGCCATGCAACAGGCTTCCGGTAGAGCCGTTGACACGGCGGCAATCCGGGAAGCCCGTGAAGAATGGGCGAAAGCGGGAACCGCCTTTGATACCATTGAAGAAAATATCAGGAACGCCAACAACGAACAGCAGAATTTCAACAATTCCATCCGTGGGGGTAGCAATTCCGCCAACGGGCTTCTGTCCATCATCAAGAAAGTTGCCATTGCCGCTGGTGGTATTGCCGGGATCAATAAGGTGCTGAACATTTCGGATGAATTGGCAAGCACCAAAGCCCGATTGAATTTGCTTGTGGATGATGGCGGTTCCGTTGAAGCTTGGAACAGAAGATCATGGCTTCCGCCCAGCGTTCCCGACTCCGCTTATTTTGACACCGCTTCCGCCGTTGCGAAACTTGGCTGAACGCCGGTAACGCCTTCGGTGGCAATATGGATCAGGTCATTGCTTTCATGGAGCAGGTGAACAAGCAGTTTGTTATTGGCGGCGCTACGGCCCAAGAGCAAAGCAACGCCATGATCCAGCTTACACAGGCAATGGCGGCGGGTGCGCTTCGTGGTGAAGAACTGAACTCCATTCTGGACGGTGCGCCGGGTATCGCAAGAGCCATTGAAAAATATATGGGCATTGCGGAAGGTTCCATCAAGACGGTTGCACAGGAAGGCAAGGTAACGGCTGAAGTGGTGAAGAACGCCATGTTTGCTATGGCGGACGAAACCAACGCAAAGTTCGATTCCATGCCCAAGACTTGGGCGCAGATTTGGGCCGGGATGAAGATCGGGCCCTTTCCATGTTTGCCCCGATCCTGACCAAGATCAACCAGATTGCTAACAGCACCAAGTTCCAGCAAGTCACCACAGCCTGATCAATGGGCTTGCCGGGGTTGCCAATATCGCTTCTTCGGTGCTGGATATTCTGATTTCCATTGCTTCTGTGATCGTTGATAATTGGAGTTGGATTCAGCCTATTATCATGGGCATTGTGGCCGCTATGTTGATCTATAACGGTGTGGCGTTGGCAACGAATATCATCATGGGTATTCAGGCAACCGCCAAGGCCGTTCATGCGGCGGCAACCGCTATGGAAGCGGGAGCCACTTTCACGGCTACTGTGGCCCAGCAGGGCCTAAATGCGGCGCTTTTGGCTTGCCCCTGACATGGATCATCCTTCTGATTATCGCCGTGATTGCGGCTATCTATGCGGCTTGTGCGGCGGTTGCAAAGTTCACCGGTGTTGCCAATAGCGGCTTCGGTGTGATTTGCGGCGGAATCATGGTGGTGATCGCCTTCTTCAAAAACCTTGGCCTGTCCGTGGCGAATATCGCTTGGGTATCTGGAATGCTTTGGGGGCTTGTGCTTCCAATATCGGAACGGCCTTCCACAATGTTATTTCCAATGTTCAGGGGTGGTTTTACAACCTTCTTTCTACGGCCCTTACTGTTGTGGCGGGTATCTGTGAAGCCTGAACAAATTGCCCTTCGTTGAGTTCGACTATTCCGGGATTACCAACAAAGCAAGCGAATATGCGGCCAAATCTGCTGAAGCCTATGGCAATGTGGAGGAATACAAGAGTGTTGCCGATGCCTTCAATGAAGGAATGTCTACCTTTGACACCTTCCAAGATGGTTGGGCCGCTGATGCCTTTGCTTCCGGTGCCGCTTGGGGTGATGGCGTGGCCGATAAGGTTTCCGGTATGTTTGATTTTTCCGCCTTGGATTCTATGGGGCTGATTCGTTGGATGCCTTCAACCTTGGCAATGATCTTGATAGCATTTACGGGAACACCGGCGATATTGCAAACAACACAGCGGCCACCGCTGATGCCTTGGATATTGCTGAAGAAGATTTGGCCTATCTTCGTGACATTGCGGAGCGTGAAGCAATCAACCGGTTCACTACCGCTGAAATCAAGGTTGAACAGCACAATGAAAACCACATTTCCAAAGATGCTGATTTGGATGGGATCATGGATGCTTGGGCCAATGACTTTGCTGAAAAGCTGGAAGTTTCTGAAGAAGGGTGCATGAGTAATGGCATATAAACTGTATATGGCGGGAACGCTTATGCCCATCACCCTTCCAAGGTGACGGTGAAGATCAACAACCAGAACAAGACCATGACCCTAATCAACGGGGAAGAAATCAACATTCTGAAGGCCGCTGGCCTTTCGGATGTGTCCTTTGAATTGGTTCTTCCCCAAGTGTCCTATCCCTTCAGCAACGGTGGAGTGCAAAGCGCCGCCTATTACCTGTCCTTGTTTGAACGGCTGAAGGTGAGCAAGACCCCGTTCCAATTCATTCTGAACCGGCAGAAGCCCGGTGGCGGGATGTTCCATTACACCAATTTGACCGTTGGCCTTGAAACCTATGAAATCACCGATGATGCCGGTGAAGGCTTTGATGTGAAGGTGAAGATTAACCTGAAACAGTACAGAGCCTATGGTACCAAAACCGTGACCGTGCAACCGGCTAAGACTTCCGGGGGAACCGCCACCGCAACGGTTAAGGCGGCACCCCGGCCCACCACAACGGCCCCGAAAGCCGCCACCTATACGGTGAAATCTGGTGATTGCCTTTGGAACATTGCCAAGAAGCAGTTGGGCAACGGGGCCGATTACACGAAAATCTATAATCTGAACAAGGACAAAATCAAGAACCCGAACCTGATCTATCCCGGTCAGGTTCTTACTTTGCCTTCCTGAAAGGGGTGATTCCGTTTGGCAGTTGAATTGTTCATCCAGCATAACAGCACCATTCAATTCCCCGTTGTCGAGGAAGGCGCACGGCTGACCTTGGAACGCAAGGGAACCCCCGGCAAGTTGGAGTTCACCGTTGTCAAGGGGCCGGGGCTGAACTTTGCTGAAGGTGATCCGGTGAAGCTGACTGTGAACGGAACCGCCATGTTCTATGGGTTTGTGTTCAAGAAAAAGCGTGACAAGGGCGGCACCATTGATGTTGTGGCCTATGATCAGTTGCGCTATCATGAAGAACAAGGACACCATCACGGAAGAAGCTGAAGGCTTCTGACCTTCTGAAGCGCATTGCAACAGATTTCCGGTTGAACCTTGGCACGGTGGAAGATACCGGTTATACCCTTGAAACCATCGTGGAAGAAAACCAAACCCTGTTTGATATGATCCAGAGCGCCCTTGATGAAACCCTGATGAATACCAAACAGCTTTATGTTCTGTATGACGATGCCGGGAAGCTGACCCTGAAGAACATCAATACCATGAAGCTGAACCTTCTGATTGATGAAGAAACCGGGGAAAACTTCAGCTATGAATCCAGCATTGATGAACAGACCTATAACAAGATCAAGCTGGCCTATAACGATGAAAAAACCGGTAAGCGGGAATTGTTCATTGCACAGGACGGGGCGAAAATGAACCAATGGGGTGTTCTTCAGTATTTTGAAGAAGTTCAGACCAAACGGGCGCTTCCGCCAAGCGGATGCCCTGTTGAAGCTGTACGATCAGAAAACCCGCAAGCTGACCATTCAGAACGCTTTCGGTGATGTGCGGGTTCGTGCTGGAAGCGCCGTGGTGGTGGCTCTGAACCTTGGCGATATTGTCACCAACAATTACATGGTGGTGAACAAAGTCACCCATACCTTCAGGGGTGATGAACACATGATGGAACTTGACCTGATCGGGGGTGAATTTATTGCCTAATCCTGTTGAAGTGGTAAAACGGGCGGCGGTGGAAGCTGTGGAAGCCGGGAAACCGGTGAACATCCTGTTTGGAACTGTCCTTTCCGCTTCACCCTTGAAAATTCAGGTGGATCAGAAATCCATCTACACTTCCAAAATGCTGATCCTGACCCGGAATGTGACTGATTTTGAAGTTGATATGACGGTGAACCACAGCACCGAGGACAAAGGCGGTGGTTCCGGTGCGGCGGCTTATGAAGCCCACAAACACGCCTATGTTGGCAAGAAAACCTTCAAGGTTCACAACGCTTTGAAGGCCGGTGAAAAGGTGCTTCTGATCCGGGTTCAGCAAGGAAAGAAATTCGTGGTTATTGACCGAGTAAAGGGGGCTTGATGATGATTCCGCAAGTGCAGGATGATATTAAACAGGATTTCACCATTGAAACCCTTCCAAGCCGTACTTTCAGGATGAACCACAACAACCTGACCATCATCGGCACCATTGATGAAATCCAAGCTGTGGAACAGGCGGTTTTTCTGATCCTGAACACAGAACGCTATGAATGGTTGATCCATTCTTGGGATTATGGGGTTGAACTTCATAATCTGATCGGGAAAGATGTGGAATACTGTATTCCCGAAATTGAACGCCGGGTTCGTGAAGCCTTGCTTCAGGATGATAGGATCACGGCGGTTCAGAACTTTGAATTTACGGTGAACAAAAAGAAAGTGCTGACTACCTTCACGGTGGTCAGCATTTTTGGCGAAATCAATGCAGAATTGGGGGTTGAAATCTGATGTATGAAGCACAGACCTATGAAGCAATCCTTTCCCGGATGCTTCAGAAGGCGCTTTCCATCAATGGCAATTTGGACACCCGTGAAGGTTCGTTGGTTTGGTGCGGTGATGCCCCCGCCGCCGTGGAATTGCAGAACCTTTATATTGCCCTTGATACGGTGCTGAATGAAACCTTTGCAGACACCGCAACCCGCCCTTATCTCATTTTGAGGGCGGCAGAAAGGGGGCTGAAACCGCAACCGGCAAGCCCCGCCGTGTTGCAGTTGAGCATTACACCAACCACCTTGCACCTTCCCATGAACACCCGCTTTTCCATTGGAGAACTGAACTATTATGTTTCGGCTGACCGTGGAAGTGGTAAATATGAAATCACCTGTGAAACCGCTGGTGAAGCCGGTAATGACTACACCGGAACGGTGATTCCCATTGAGTATGTGGACGGCTTGAAACCTGTTCCATTTCCGCCGTAGTGATCCCCGGTGAGGATGAAGAAGATACCGAGGTTTTCAGACAGCGTTACATGGATAGCCTGAACGCCCAAGCTTCGGCGGCAACCGTGCGGATTATCTGGAAAAGGTGAACGCCATTCCCGGCGTGGGCGGTGTGAAGGTATATCGGGTTTGGAACAGCGATTTGAACCCGGCCAAGCTGATCCCGCCCACGGGAACCGACACTTGGATCAGCGGCCTTTCCGGTGTGTCCGAGGAAATCAAGGCGTGGTTGGATGCCGTGTATGCGGCGGGAGCCAATAGCAAGCTGACCGTGGGCGGAACCGTGAAGCTGGTGATCATCAACAGTTCCTTCAAGAAGCCTTCGGAAGCCCTTGTGGATCAGGTGCAGACCGCAGTTGACCCCCTTCAGAACGCCGGTGAAGGCGTGGGCATTGCCCCATCGGCCATGTGGTGAGGGTTGAAGGCGTGGGTGAAGATACCATCAACCTTTCCTTCGATCTGTACTATCAGCGGGAATGGAGTTGGGATGATGTTTCCACCTATGTCACGGAAGCGATCAACGGTTACTTCTTGGAACTGGCCCAAAGTTGGGCAGACCAGAATGAAGCCCTTGTGGTTCGTATCAGTCAGGTGGAAAGCCGCCTGTTGGGAATCACCGGTATTCTGGATATTGCCAACACCAAGATCAACGGTGAAGCGGCGAACTGTACCCTGACCCTTGACCACATTCCGGTTTTGGGAACCATTGAGCCGGGAACCATCGTGATCAGCGGATAAGGGGGCCGGGAGCATGGAACGCAAACTGATTGATTATCTTCCCTATGTCATTCGTGATTATGCGGAGTTTCAGGGGATCATGGGGAGCGAACAGCCGGAAATTGAAAAGGCGTGGAACACTACGGATGATCTTCTTGATAACCAGTTCATTCCCACCGCTGGAAACATGGGCCTTTCCCGGTGGGAAAAGATTTGGGGATCACCCCCAAAGGCACGGACAGTCTTGAGGATCGCCGGTTCCGTATTCTGACCCGGATCAATGAAGAACTTCCGTACACCTTGCCCCAGCTTCGGAACATCCTTGAAACGCTGTGCGGGAAGGGAAACTATTCCGCTGATGTGGAAGAAGGCACCTATCAGCTTCTTGTGAAAATCGGGTTGGCCGCAAAGAACAACTTCAATGATGTTGAATCTTTGCTGAACCGGGTTGTTCCGCAAAACATGGTTGTGACCTTGCTTCAGCTTTATAACACCCATGCGGAACTTGGGCGGTTCACCCATGCCCAGCTTGCCGCCTATACCCATAATCAGTTGAGAAACGAGGTTTTGAAGAATGGCGAATAAAACAACCAACTACAAGCTGACTAAACCCCTTGAATCTGAATTTTATGATGTAGGGGTTCAGAATGAAAACATGGATAAGATTGATACCCAAATGAAGGCCAATGCGGATGCCGTTGAAGCCCTTCAGAAAGGTCAATCCGGGAAGGCTGATCTGGTGGATGGTAAGGTTCCCGCCGAACAGCTTCCCAACATGAACTATGATCCCAAAGGTACGGCCCAAAACAAGGTGAGCGAACACAACCTTGATCAGACCGCCCACCCGTATCTGTTGAACCAGATCGGAACCTGTGTGGAAGCGGCGCAGAACGCACAGACCGCCGCAGATGCGGCCTTGGAAGCTGTGTCCGGTATCGTCTATACCATCAATGTTCTTCCTTCGCAGAATGGCACCCTGACCTATAACGGACAGGCCCAAAGCCCTTCTTGGAACGCCTATAACCCTGAAGCCCTGACCTTGGGCGGTGTAACCACCGGCACCAATGCTGGAACCTACACGGCCACTTTCACCCCGAAAGGAAGTATAAGTGGGCAGACGGCACACAGACCGCCAAGGAAGTGACTTGGACGATCAGCGCCGCCACCATGACGATCCCCGCGCAGAGCAACAGCCTTACTTATACCGGTTCGGCCCAAAGCCCCACTTGGAACAATTATGACAGCGGGAAAATGACGCTTGGCGGAACTACCAGCGGCACGAACGCCGGTTCCTACAATGCCACCTTCACGCCGAAAACGAACTACAAGTGGGCCGATGGAAGCACCGGGGCCAAAACCGTTGCTTGGAGTATTGCCAAGGCCGCTGGTAGTTTGTCTTTGAATAAGACTTCCATCAAACTGACCGCCGCAAAGACCACGGACACCATCACCGTGACAAGAGCCGGTAACGGCACAATCACGGCCACTTCCAATGCCCCTACGGTGGCTTCTGTGAGCGTTTCCGGTGGGGTGGTAACTGTTACCGCCAAGGGCAAAGGAAGCGCCACAATCACCGTCAGCGTGGCCGCTGGCACCAACCACACGGCCCCGGCCAATAAGACCTGTTCCGTTGAAGTGACTTTGCCCACCAAGGTTCTGAATGATAACAGTTGGGCAACCATCCGAGAAGTCAGTTCCGCAGGTTTGGGGGCCAACTATTGGGCCGTTGGTGATGTGAAGGAAATCAAGATCAATGGCAAGGTGGGCAACACCACTTTTTCCAATTTGGCGGTCAATGCTTTCATTTTGGGGTTCAATCACAATTCGGCCGTGAAGGCGGGAATAAGATCCATTTTCAGATCGGAAAAATTGGGAGTGCCGCTGTTGCCCTGTGTGACAGTAAATACAATACTAATATTTCCGGCACCGGTTATTTCAGTTGGAACACCAGCAACACGAACAGCGGTGGTTGGAACGCTTGCTATAAGCGGAAAACCCTTTATGGCAATGATGGAACCCCCACAAGCCTTTGGCAAACAGTTTGATGGCGGCGCTTCCGTCTGATCTTCGTGCTGTGATGCAACCCGTGACCAAGTACACCGATAACACGGGCAATGCAAGCAACAGTTCCGGTAATGTTACAACTACTACCGATTACCTGTTTGATCTTTCCGAGTTTGAAGTCTTTGGTACGAGAAGCTACGCCAACCAGTATGAACAGAACTATCAGGCCCAGTATGATTATTACAAAGCTGGTAACACCAAGATTGCAAATAATCATACCGCCGTCACCACGGCGGTTTGGTGGGGCCTTCGTTCCCCTCGTTACATTAACAACAGCTTTTTCGTTATTGTCTGGACGGGTGGCACCAACGGCATTAACTATGCCAATTATTCTGGTGGGTTGCGGCCCGGCTTTGCCGCCTAATCCCCCGCAGGATGATCCCGCCCCCATCCCGCCGCCGAAAGGCGGCGGTTCCGGGAGGGAACCCCAAATAAAAATAATAATGGCGGCGTAAGCCGCCCGACGATTTTTTGAAAATGGGGGTTTTCCGGCAAAGTGCTATCATTTGACTGTCTTTTGAGTGCATACACCGGGCAAAATCAGCCATACAATATCTATAAGCCTGTTTGAAGGGGGTATTGTATGGCAACAAACAAGCGTGTTTTCACCTTGCGCCTATCTGATGAAGTCTTTGACAAGATCGGGGCGCTTGCAACCCGTGAACACCGATCCATTACCAATTACATTGAATTTGTTCTTCTGAAACACTTGGAAGAAGTGGAAAAGGCGGAAGGAACGATCAATGTCGATAATTCACCCAAAGGGGTATAACTGAGAATGTCTGTCCTGAAGCAAAAGAGAACCACAAGCAAGGCCGAGTTCATCAACACGGCCAATCAGATTTATGTTGAAACCCTGAACTTCCTGACCCGTCTTTCAGCCCGGTATTCCCGGTTGATTGCGGAGCCGGTGGCAAAGCTGGCCGGTGAGATCATCGACCATGCGGAGAAGGCCAACAGTATCTTTCCTTCGGACAACCAGCGCATTGAAATGAGGAAGGCCCATCTTCTTGAAGCACGGGCTTCTCTGATGGCGCTGGATGTTCGCTTGACCCATGTTTACCTGATTCTGAACCAGAACCCGGAAGGGGCCTTCACCACTTCCAAGGGAAATCCGGTGAAGTCACAGGATGCAATGGAAAAGCTGGATAAGATGGCCCAAAACTTGGGTGAACTGATCGACAAAGAAAACGAACTTCTGAAAGGGGCAATCAAAAATGTAACAGCAAAACAGAAATGATTTCCTATTAGGTGCGTGACTGTTAATGTGTCCTCTGGCGGTTTGGTGGGGCCTTCGTTCCCCTAATTACAATAACAACAACAATTTCGTTATTGTCTGGACGGATGGCAACAACAACAATAACAATGCCAATAATTCTGGTGGGTTGCGGCCCGGATTTTGCAGATATACACGGTCAAATGTAGTAACAGAAGGCAAACGGCTTTTCAGGTGAAAGACGACCGATGTAAAAGGAGTTGCGCTTCCTTGGGTGTAAATCCCTAAAACTGCCCTTTGATGCCCTTACACGGACGCTTCTTGCATGGTGGGTGATTGTGCCTTAACCCATTTCATGTGTAAGAGCAAAGCATTTTAGACGGCACCCTACAAGATATTTGTACGAGGGGCGAATACTTTTATTATGACAAGCCAAGAACGGCATGAAGCAAGGTTCCAGCGCCGCAAAGCAAAGCGGTTGGAACGAAAACAGGCCCGATGTGATAGCCTTGGGCCAACGAATAAAATATTTTCCTATCGGAAGATGTTCTTCTACGGGAAAAAGTGCTGTAACGGGGTGCGGTGGAAGCAAAGTGTTCAAAACTTTGAAAGCCACCTGTTTTCTGGTACGGCAACACGGCGGCGAACGGTGTTGGAACAGACTTGGAAACCAAAATCCTGTTCCCATTTCACCTTCGGGAACGGGGGAAAATCCGCCCGATAGATGCCCCGCACATTACGGATCGGCAAATCCACAAAACCCTGTGTAATGAAGTTCTGATCCCGTTGTATTCACCTTCCATGATCTATGACAACGGGGCGAGCCAAAAGGGAAAGGGCCTTCATTGGCAGTTCAAACGGATCAAACAACAGCTTGGATGGCATTACCGGCGCTATGGCCGGGAAGGTGCTGTGTTGCTGTTGGATTTGAAAGGGTTCTTTCCAAACGCTTCCCATGCCCTGTTATATCAGCGGCACCGGGAATTGATTTTGAATCCTGAACTTCAAAACTTGGCTGATACTGTAATCCAGTATTCCCCATGCCCGACACCGGGCCGGGGGATGCCTTTGGGCGTGGAGCCTTCCCAACAGGAAATGGTGGCGTTACCAAGTAAAATTGACCAATGGATCAAGTGTCAGGCCCGTGTTCATTGCGCCGGTCATTACATGGATGATTACTATGCTTTCTTTCCCACGGTGGATGAAGCAAAGCTGATGGGCCATGAAATTGTAAGGCGATTTGAAGCCGCTGGAATCCGAGTGAACAAGCGTAAGTGTAAGGTGATCCCGCTTACAAAGCCATTCCGGTTCTGCAAAGCCCGGTTCACACTTACCGAAACCGGCAAGATCAAGGTGAATGGAAGCCGGGATGGAGTGAAACGGGCAAGGCGAAAGCTGAAGCTGTTTCACAAAGAGTTCAAAGAGGGAAAACGATCCTTCTTTGACATAGAACAATACATGGAGTGCCAAAGCGCCTATTACCGGAACTTCAACGATCATGGACGGTTGTTAAGGTTGCGGCGGCTTTACCATGCAATCTTTTTCGGAGGTGGACAATGTTTAGAATCATCAAAGCCGGGGCCGGTATCGGCCTGACCGAGAACCTGAACTACATCAAAAAAGCCGAAAATGGTTGCTATGTCCTTTGCCCGGAGCCTGACGCTTCGGGCATTGTTTTTGAGGGTGTAGCTTACCATTTGTTGGGCCGTGCCGCTATGGATGAACTGGAAACGGTGAGTTTGGAACAGACGGACGCAGGAAGCGAGATCACCAAGGCCACGGAAGCCGGTGGAATCGTCTTTGTAACCTTGGCGGAAGCCGGGAGCATTGACGCTGAAACGGCGGCGGAACACGCTGATTTGTTCGCTGAATGGGCTTTCCCTGTTGGCTACACGGTGGGGCAGATTCGCCGGTATAACGGAACCTTTACAAGTGCGTTCAGGCCCATACTTCCCAAGCGGATTGGACACCGGACACGGCTTCCAGCCTGTGGAGCAAAACGAGTGATCCCGCTGAAGAATGGCCCGAATGGAGCCAACCGGTGGGAGCGCATGACGCTTATTCCAAGGGGGCAAAGGTGAGCCATAAGGAAAAGCATTGGATTTCCACGGTGGATTCCAATGTGTGGGAACCGGTGTGTACGGGTGGGAGGAAAGCACGGATGGAGTATAAACCTATGTTTGCCGTAAACGGGCAAGGTTCAAGGCGATTTGCGGACAAGTGAACATTCCGTATGGAACCACCCTGAATGGTCAGGGTGGTTTTTTGATCCTGAATGATCTTCCGGTGTGTTCGGCCACCAGCCAAAACGCCTATGACTTCTTCACACAGAATGATGATGGCATGGGGCAGGAACGGGGCGAACTGTTGAACCGGATCATTCCCAAGCTGGAAAAGCGTGATGCCGGGTATCAGGCCCGGTGGGGGAAGATTTGGGAAGATGCCCTTTGTCAGAAGTACAAGCGCCCGGATCAGGAAGAACATTGGATTTGGAACTTCGACTTCTATAACGGCCCCGTTGAAGATTTGCGCCACATTGCCGTCCTGATTGGGGCCTGACAGGAGGGGAAAGCCATGACAATTTATCAGGTGTTGTGCTTGATTGGTGTTCCCACCTTGATTTTGGCGGTATTCAAATATCTGTGGAGCCAAATCAAGCATAACACCGAGGATTCCAAGGCTTTGAAGGCCGGTATTCAGGCCCTTCTTCGGGCGCAGATGATCAGCGATTTCAATAAGTATTCTGAAAAAGGCTATGCCCGATCTATGCACGGGATAATTTTGAAAATTGCTGGAAGCAGTATCATTCTTTGGGGGTGAATGGGGTGATGGACGATCTTCACAGAAAATTCTTGGAGTTGCCCACCGATCCCCCGGAGGAATGAGCAGACGAACCAAAAAGCCAAAGCGTGAGTTTTCCAAACTGATCTTGTATGTGGTGGGGGCCGTGACCGTTGGGGTTACGGCCTTCACCCTTATCATGGTTTGGAAAACTGAAAACCTTGAACCGCTGGCCTATTTGATCCCCGCCATATTTGCTGAATTGGCAACCGCAACCGGGTTTTACTATTCCAAAGCCAAAGCCGAAAACCGGATCAAACTTCGGAAGTTGTATGGCCCGGAAATCTATAACGATGCAAAGGAGATTTGAAACCATGCTGAACGCTGTTTTGAACAATCTGATCAATATTGGGTGGGCCATGCTGATCTTCCTGTGTGCGTACCTGTCCAATGTTGCTTTTTCCCTTTACTACAACATCAAGGTTTTGCTTCAGCCCTTCGACAGACAGAAAATGATCAATTCCGGGCTGAAGGTTGTCACCTTCGTTGTGGGCCTGACCTTGCTTTGTGTAGCAATCACCACCCTTCCGATTTATGCGGATCAGCTTGGGTGGGCAATCCCGGAAGAATACACAGAAATTTTTGCTGATTTGGTTATTGTGGGCGCTGTGCTGATGGTGTCTTGTAAGTATATCACAGAAGCTTCACCAAGTTCAGAGCCATTCTTCAGGTGAAAGGAGATACAGAAAATGAGTAATTCCCCCCTTGCAACCTATACCCGGATCACGAAAAACAAAACCAGCCCCCGGAATCATGCCATTGACACCATCACGATTCATTGTATCGTTGGGCAATGGACAGCAAAACAGGGGTGTGATTATTTCGCCACCACAGACCGGCAATGTTCCGCCAATTATGTTGTTGGTAAGGATGGTTCCATTGGCCTTTCCGTGGATGAAAAGGATCGTTCTTGGTGTTCCAGCAACGGCACCAATGACAACCGGGCAATCACCATTGAAGTTGCTTCCGACACCACCCACCCTTACGCCGTCACCGCCAAGGCTTATGCGGCCCTGTTGGATTTGGTAACGGATATTTGCAAGCGGAACGGGATCAAGAAGTTGGTATGGAGTACGAACAAGAATGACCGTGTGAACCATCGGAACGGATGCAACATGACCGTTCATCGTGACTTCGCCAACAAAGCCTGTCCGGGGGAATATCTTTATTCCAGACACGGGGAGATTGCCGCAGAAGTCAACAGAAGGCTTCAGGGCGCTTCCAATGGTGGTGGGGTAGTAGTTACACCCCCAGCCGCAGAAAAGCCCACAGGCGGCACCACAGGGGCCACCGTGACCCCTTACCTTGTGCGGGTGAAGATCACCAACCTGAATATCCGTAAAGGCCCCGGCACAAACTACGGTGCAACCGGCTACATCCAGCCCGGTATTTATACCATCGTGGCTGAAAGCACCGGCAAAGGTGCGGCTAAGTGGGGCAAACTGAAAAGCGGTGCCGGGTGGATTTCCCTTGACTACGCCACCAAAACCTGACCATGAGAAAAGGCCCTTCCGGTTCAAGCTGAAAGGGCCTTTTTTGCGTGTTTCTACTATGTTACTAATAACCCCGATTTCACCGAACTTCAAAGGGCTGAAATGTTCAGTATTTGGGCGTTTCAGAGCGTTGCAGAGTAGAAAAATTTATGGTATGATAGTTGTAAATTTTGAGCTATCACGCTGCCGCCGGATGCGCGGCTGGAAAAGAGGAATCTCATTTTGAACATCAAGATCACTGCGGACAGCACCTGCGATCTGTCCGAAGCGCTGCTCCGGCAGTGGAACATCAGTCTGATCCCCATGCACATCCTCATGGGGGAGGAAAGCTATCTGGACGGCGTTACCATCCACCCCGCCGATGTATTCGCCCATGCCCAGAACGGCGGCAAAATGCCCAAATCCGCCGCCCCCAATCTGGTGGAGTACACCGACTTCCTCGCCCCCTTTGCCAGAGACTACGATGCCGTCATCCACATCAATGTCGGCTCCAAATTCTCCTCCTGCTTCCAGAACGCCCGGCTGGCGGCGCAGGAGTTCGGCAATGTCTATGTTGTGGACAGCGAGAATATCTGCACCGGGCAGGGCTATCTCGTCCTGCAGGCAGCCAAGTGGGCCGCTGACGGCCTGCCGCCCAAGAACATTTCCATGCGCTTACAGGGCCTTGCCAAGCGGGTCGAGTTGAGCTTTGTGCTCAACCAGCTGGACTACATGGCCAAAAGCGGCCGCTGCTCCGGCGTGCTGGCCTTCGGGCCAACATTCTGGGCATCAAGCCCAGCCTGGCCGTCATCGATGGTGAACTGAAAGTCGTGCGGAAGTACCGGGCAGTCTGCCCATCTGCGTGGGCAAGTACATCACCGACCAGCTGGCGAACCGGGAGGACATCGACCGCAGCATGGTGTTCATCTCTTCCACCCAGGCAAAGCCCGGCTGCATGGAGGCCATCAAGGCCGGACTGCGGCAGTACGGTAATTTTGAGAATGTTTACGAGACCGACATCGGCACCACCATCGGCGGCTATTCCGGCCCCGGTACCATCGGCATCGTGTTTGCACGCAAGCAGTAAATTTCTCCCTGCACACAAAAAAGACGCGCTCATCACAGAGCGCGTCTTTTATGCTTGATATCCGATTTTCTCAGCTCAGCCGTCCGCTCTCTACCGAGAAGCTCAGGTCGGCCACGGCCATGGTGGATCTGCGATGGGAGACCAGCAGGACAGTCTTTTCCCTGCACTCATCCCGCACGGCCTTGAGGATGATCCCTTCGTTCAGGCTGTCCAGATTGGAGGTAGGCTCGTCCAGCAGGAGAAAGGGTGCATCGTGCAGGAAGGCACGGGCCACACCGATGCGCTGGCGCTCACCACCGGAGAGGGCACCGCCCAGCTCGCCCACAGGGGTATCATATCCCTTGGGCAGGCTGTTGATAAAGCCATCCAGCGCGGCCTTTCTGCAGGCAGCCTCCACCTCGGCACGGGTGGCATCGCGACGGGCGATCCGGATGTTGTTTTCTATGGTATCGTCAAACAGCTCCGTTTCCTGGGTCACAAGACTTTCCTGGGCGCGCAGGGCGGCAGTGTTCACGGCGCGGATATCACGTTCACCAAACCGGATGGTGCCGCTGCTCACATCCCAGAAGCGCATGAGCAGCCGCAGGAAGGTGGATTTGCCGCTGCCGGAGCGGCCCGTGATGCCCACGATCTTCTTTTCCGGGATAGTCAGGCTCAGGTCGTGGAGCACCTCTTCCCTGGCGTAGGCAAAGCTGACATGCTCAGCCTGTGCACCGGTAAAGGCGGTGTCCACGCCGTTGGTCACATCGGCGGTCACAGGCTCCTCATCCAGCAGGTCAAGGACGCGGTCGGCACTGGCGAACACCTGGGTCAGGCTGGCACCGAGGTTGGCCAGCGCCACCACCGGGCCAAAGGAGCTCAGGGCCGACAGGGTACAGACCAGCACCCCCTCCGCGCCCAGCTGGCCATTCTGATACAGCCGGATGCTCACCCCCAGCACAGCCAGCGCCGTCAGCACGATGAGGGTGTTGGCGGCACCCACAGTCACGCCCTCGCGGTACTTCATGGCCTTCTGCTTCTCCCCCAGCGTCTCGCTGTGGGCCGTGATGCCCTCGGCACGCGCGGCGGTGTTCTGGTACTGCAGGATATCCCGCAGGCCGCGCAGGCTTTCCAGCAGATAGCTGTTGGTGTCGGCCAGGGCCTGCCGGTACTCGCGGGCGGCTTTGTCGCCCCGTCTGGCAGACCACATCGGCAGAGCAATGCCCACCAGCAGATAGCCTGCCAGCAGCACCAGTGCGGGCAGAATATGATAACTGGCCGTAAAGCAGGTCATGCCGGTCACACAGAGGATCGCGATGCAGACCGGCGAAATGGTGTGGGCATAGAACACCTCCAGCTGCTCGATGTCGGCGGTGATCAGGGAGATCAGGTCGCCCCGGTCACGGCCTCCAGCTTGGCAGGGGTCAGGCGGCGAAGTGCGCCGAACACCTTATCCCGGATGAGGCCAGCAGCTTGAAGGCGATATAGTGTTGGAGGCCTGCTCTGCGTAGCGCAGCACGCCGCGCAGCAGGGCAAAGACAAGGATACAGACAAAAGCTGTGTTCACGCCCGCCAGCGGCTGGGCAGGCCTGCCGCCGTGAGCAGGGCAAAGCCGCCGAAGATCGTGATAAAGGTGGCGCAGAAGTGGCCGATGACACCCATGACAATGGCTGCCAGCATGACATGGCAGCATGGGCCGGACCAGCACGATCAGCCGTGCGGCAATGGCAAACGGACTGCGGTGTTTTGTGTTGTTCATGCGCTCACCTCCCCAAGGTCTTCCAGCTGTTTCTGGGCGTTGTACAGGCGGCTGTACACCCCCTGTGCCGCCAGCAGGTCGTTGTGCGTTCCCTGCTCGGCGATGCGGCCTGTCTCCAGCACATAGATGCAGTCGCTGTCCACCACATTGGCCAGACGGTGGGAGATCAGGATCACTGTTTTCTTCCCCGCCAGGCTGTGGATGGCTTTCATTATATCGTTCTCGCTCTCGGCATCCACATTGGAGGTCGCCTCGTCGAACACATAGATGGGCGAATCATGCAGCAGGCACGGGCCATGGCAAGGCGCTGGCGCTGCCCGCCGGACAGGTTGGAGCCGCCCTCGTGGAGCGCCGTTGCAAGGCCGCTCTGGCTGCGGCAGAAGTCTGCAAGGTTCACCTGCTCCAGCGCCGCCCAGAGCTCGGCTTCGGCTGCATCGGGCCGGGCCATCCGGAGGTTTGCTTCCACCGTGCCCTTGAAAATGGCCGCATTGTGGGGCACCAGTGTCAGCAGGCGCAGGCGGTCGGCCTGCTTCCATTCGCTGACCGGGATGCCGCCCAGCGTGACCTCTCCCTCCGTCGCGGTGCGGGCACCGGACAGGATGGCCGCTATGGTGCTCTTGCCGCAGCCGCTTTCTCCCACCAGCGAGACAAAGCTGCCCTGCGGGATGGTCAGGGACACATCGTGCAGATGGTGCGCTCCTTCTCGTAACCAAAAGTGACATGCTCCAGCGCAAGGGTGCTGTCGGCCGGGTCGGCGGTCTTTTCGCCATCTTCAGGCTCCTGGCAGAGAGCAGCCTGAAGATCTTCTCAGCCGAAGCCGCACCATTCATGGCAATGTGGAAGTAACTGCCCAGCAGGCGCAGGGGCAGGAAGAAATCTGCCGCCAGCAGAAGGATGGTCAGGGCGCTGGTCAGGCTGAGCTGGCCCTTGGCAAAGGCCGAGGCCGCGCTGATGATGCCCAGACCCGCACCGCCGTAGGCATCAGGTCCATCAGGGTCACGCTGTTCAGCTGCATGGTCAGCACCTTCATCGTGATCTTGCGGAACCGCTCGGCCTGGGCATTCATCTCCTCGTGCTTCCAGCCGTCTGCCTGATAGATCTTCAGGGTGGTCAGGCCCTGGATATTCTCCAGAAAGCTGTCGCCCAGGGTGGTGTACTCGCCCCAGTAGTTCGCCAGCAGCTTCTTTGCAAACTTCTGCACCGCCACAATGGACAGGGGGATGAGCGGCACACAGCACAGCAGGAGGATGGCCGAGCGCGCGTGCACGCCCACCAGCAGCACAAACAGGGTCACCGGGCCAGCAGGCTGTAAAACAGCTGGGGCAGATACTTGCAAAGTAGGTGTCGATCTGCTCCACACCCTCGCTGGCCAGCATCACGCTCACTG
>ENA-OQIR01000445-OQIR01000445.1-human-gut-metagenome-genome-assembly--contig:-NODE-445-length-18160-cov-3.531969_pt1 | contig 18160 bp, 21 predicted proteins | sample MGYA00242580_ERZ504745 | MGnify/ENA primary metagenome ERZ504745 (study PRJEB26092, sample SAMD00036214) | human gut metagenome | host: Homo sapiens | study: EMG produced TPA metagenomics assembly of... | reverse complement strand
AAATCTTCATTCTAATCTAAAATTTTTAAAAATTTCTTCGAATGTGCAATTTTTTGCGGTTTTCGTCGGCTCGATTATGAAGGGATATCCTTCGAAGCTTAGCTATGAAAAGGAGGAATAATAATGGCTAAACCTTATAATCACCGTCGTGCGGAAAATGAGTACAAGAAATGGAAGGAGAAAGATGAACGATTCATGAAAAAGAACGGAATGCCCATGGATAAAATTCTTTTAATGAGAGATTTTGATAGAATGCAATTTAACTCCGATCGAAGATTTTTGAAAAAGTGGATTATGATAGTGAACAAAAAATATTAAAAGTTATTCAGCCAAATTCATCTGAATTAAACGATCCCAGAACTGTCGGAGATTTCTTGAATTCCATAACAAGTATTGCTTTTGCAGAATTATTAGAAGAATTTGGCTTTGAGATGCAGCTGATTATTTTTTTAATGTATCGTGGATATTGTGCAAAAAGAAGTATCATAAAATCACAGGAATTCCTGAATGGACAATTTGTAGAAGACTAGCAAAACTAGATTATACCTATAAAATAAGGAAAACAAATAAATAATTGAATTGCGGAATCGAAGGCGATTCCGCATTCTTTTTATATTCAGATTTAATGATTTTAGCAACTGTAAGCATTAAATTCGTGACTTATTCATTGAAAACTCATGTTGAAACTATCCGTTTTAGAAAAAAATATACTTTTTTTTTATAAAATTGCAATTTTGAGCCGTTTTTCGTCGGCTCACTAGTGAAGGGGATACTCGTATCTTCTTGTGAGGTCTTTGAAAATAGCATAACAACTATTAGATACAAAACTTATATATTCAAGCTAGATCACTACTGCGCGATGATGAAGCAATTCGAGCGATGATACTTTAGAATGATCAACAATTTTGCTGATTGTGCCATGACAATATATAAGATAATGATACTTCTAGCGACAGGCCCAAGCGTAATATGGGTTGGTGAGATTCCAATGAGAGATAATTAGCAACTATCTTGTCTAATAGGATTCCTTTGTTTTCGGGTAATCAGGTGATAAATAGAAGACGCGATGAATATTTTAATATTAATTATCAACCAGGTATGTCCTGGTTTTACATATTTTATAGGAGTGGATAGAAATGAAAGTGAAAAAAGGAGAAATCTATTAGCAGATCTGAGTGATGCCTCAGGATCAGAACAAGGAAAAGTTAGACCGGTATTAATTATTCAAAATAATCGTGGAAATAAACATAGTCCAACTACGATTGTTGTGTGTCTTTCTTCTAAGATTTATACAAAACATCATCTTCCAACACATTGTATTTTGCCTGAGGGACTAGGATTGAAGTACAGATCTATGGTGATGTGTGAACAAATTCGAGTGATTGATAAATCAAGATTATTTAAAAAGATAGCAACATTAAATAAAAGGCAAATGGCGATTATTGATAAGAAAATAAAGATTAGTTTAGATTTACGTTTACATAACCAGAAGAAATGATTCATCTGGTTATGGACTCTTTCCCTCTGGAAGCAGTAATTAGACACTGCTTCCTTTTTTATAGCTGGGAATTGCGTCTTTTGAAGTTTATAGTGAGGAGGAAAAAAAGATGAAACCTGTGTTATGTGAAAAGAAAACTTACACAGTAGCTGAAATTGCAAAGATATTAGGTGTAAGTAAAGGAGCTGCTTATTCTTTAGTAAAGGAAAATACTTTCAAAAGTATAAAGATTGGTAAATCAATTCGCATTAACAAGGAATCCTTTGACAAATGGTTTTATAGCGAAGAATAGGGAGGACTAAAAATGGCCGTAGTAATTACTAAAAGACGTAAGGCATACAATGTAATTTATACAATTCAAAATGAGAATGGGGATATAGAGAAAAGATATGAAACGTTCTACAATCGAGAGCAGGCATTGAAGCGTAAAGAACAAATAGATGGTGGAAAAAGAAATAAGATTATTGTAAATAAGAATACACTCTTTATTGATTATTTGAATCAATATGTAAGTGTGATTATATTTAATGATTATTCGATTTCAATATATGAGAATAAACAATCTTTGATCAACAATTATTTAAGTAAAGTTGTAGGAGATAAAAAGGTTAAAGAGCTTAATGCTAAAACATCAAAACAAATTATGCATGATCTTCAATTATTGCCAGGTGTACCTCTTAGAAATCAAATATCAAATGATATTATTTGTGCATCTGCTGTAAGAGGCTGCTTAAATTTATTATGCCAGGCCAGTGACTATTTGGTTGATCATAATTTAATGAAATTAAATTATTTTACAGAATATAGGCCAAAAGTAAGTGCCAAGAATCAAGAGTCGCCAAGTTGGAACTTGTCTTATTGGACTAGATTGATTTCTAATTGTACAAATGAAAAGTTGTTTATTTTATTGCATTTATGTTTTGATTCAGGTCTTTCTTTAAGTGAAGTGAGAGCTATTACCTGGAGTAATTTGGATCATTTAGAAGAAGGGTATATCGTATCGAATAAAAGAATTAGACGATTGAATAAGAATATTGTTTTGGAAATGGATCCATCTTCAATTATTCAAACTTATAAGAAGAAAGGATTTCAAAATACAAATACAGTTGTAGTACTTCTAAAGAATAAACAAGAAAAGAAAGTGTATTTACATAGCCAGGTCATTGAATTGTTGATGGAATGGCGGAATAGATATGCACAAAATCGTTGTGATGATTCTACTATTTACAGTTTGAAGAATGATCTTCCTTATGATGACAGAGTTGTAAACAAACACTTCAAAGAACTTATTAATAAATTAGAATTACCAGGATTGACATTGGTAAAACTGATGTCATTTGGTAGACAAAAGGGTAGAAATGAGGCTTTGTATAGTGATGTGTATTATTCAAGTTTGGGGCGACCTTTAAGATGTAAAAAGCCTGATATTGATGGGGTTCGTGATTTTTTAAATTGCAGACAGGTGATGGAATGTAAAGAAAAATGGAATCAATCTTTTAAAGAGAAAACATCCGGTTTACTCCCAAAAGAAGAACATTCTGATTTTGATGCATTGGTGGATAAATTAAAATCAGATCCATCTTTAAAAAGAGAGTTATTAAACAAACTATTAGAAAAGAGATGATATGAATGGCAACAATTAATAAGCGTAATGGAAAATATTGTGTAATTTATTATTATGTAGACACAAAAGGAAAAAAGAGACAAAAATGGGAAACATTTGATTCAATTTCTGAAGCTAAAGCTAGAAAGTCAATAGTTGAAGCTGAAAAGGCTAAGGGGTCTTTTATCCCACCTAATACAGATACTGTTGAATCATTTTTAGATACATTTATTGAACTTTATGGCTATCAAAACTGGAGTGTTTCTACATTAACAAGAAATCGTTCTACAATTAAATATTATATTCTTCCATATATAGGTAAAAAGAAGCTGCAAGATATTAAGCCAATTGTGATTGAAAAATATTATAGGGATTTAAAAGAACAAAGAGTTATTCGACCTATGAGATCAAACACAGATGGGAAAGTAACTTCTTATATATTAAAATCGGTTCATAAGTTATTGAGCTGTGCCTTTGGGTGTGCTGAAAAGTGGGAATTAATTGCGTCCAATCCTTTTAAAAAAGTTACACCTCCAAAACATGAATATGCCAAAAAAGAAATTTGGACTTCAGAAATGATTTCTAGAGCACTAGAAGTTTGTGAAGATCCAAAGATTTCATTGGCAATTCAACTATCGTTTGCGTGTTCATTACGTATTGGTGAAGTTTTAGGATTACAATGGAAAAATGTATTCATAAGCGATGAAGATATTGAAAATGATAATGCTCATATTGTTGTAGAACAGCAATTACAAAGATTATCTAAAAAGGGAATTGATGAACTGAATGTTCAAGATATTTTGTATACATTTCCATCAGCTACTGATAATGAAAGCAATACAACAGTATTGGTGTTACGAAAACCTAAAACACAATCAAGTATTCGTACTATATGGCTACCTAATACATTGGTACAATTTTTACGTGAATGGAAAGAACAACAAAATGAATACAAAGAATTCTTTCAAGATGAATATCATGATTATGATATGGTTTTATGTTTTGAAGATGGTAGACCAGTAGAGCATAATATCATTCGTAAAGGATTAGCTAAGGTTTCAGAAAAGGCTGGACTTCCATCGGTGGTATTTCATTCGCTTCGTCATTCAAGTACAACTTATAAATTAAAATTAAATCATGGTGATATAAAAGCAACACAAGGAGATACCGGTCATGCTCAGGCAGATATGGTCACAGATTTGTATAGTCATATTTTAGATGAAGATCGTAAAATAAATGCTCAAAAGTTTGATGAGTCTTTTTATCAGAACAATGGTGAAGACAATGTCAAAAGGAAGAAAGATAGTATTGATGTGGATAAGCTGGTTGCTTCTTTAAAAGACAATCCAGATCTACTGGATAAACTATTAGATGCATTAAAATAAGATGTCCCAATCAAGGGACTTTTTTAATAAAATGGCCTTCTAGCTAATAGCCAGCTAATAATGATTATATAAAAAGCACGAAATCAGGTGAAAAATTCCGTATATTTTATTGAGCGGTCAAAATTAGAAAACACAAAAAAGCCGATAAATAAAGCATATAACAAAATTATATGTAAATTTCAAGATTAAATAAAATTGTGATGAGTGGTCTCCTAAGCGTGGGGTCGGAGGTTCAAATCCTCTCTGGGACGCCAGAAAGCACCGCTGCAAGCCTTTTTTCGGGGTTTGCAGCGTTTTTTGTTCCTCCTTCTCCCGGTAATTTCACTTCCGTTACCGGGAGATTTTTATACGCCGCATGATGTATATTTGCTAATTGGACTCGAACGCTTTTCAGAAATTTGCTAAGAAAATTCTGCGTTTTGCTAATTCGATTTTTCGGATCACTTTGCCGGGCTTGCGCCGCTATCAGGGCTGCGAGCGCACTCGCCAGCTCCGGCGACTTCTGAAGCTGCTCCACAAGGCTTTCAAGGTCCAGGGTCGCGGGTTCCGATTTTGCCGGTTCCTCCGGCGGACGGACATTGCGGAGATCAGGCTTGGCATAGAAGGCAGTCTCGAATTTCTGAGCATTGACCTTTCTATCCTCGTCCAGAATGTGAGCATAGATACTGGTTATCATGTCAATCTCGGCATGGCCTGTATCGCCCTGGGTGGCTTTCAGATCGCGTGGTTGAGTTTCAGTTTGTAGGTGGTACTGGAATGACGGAGAGAATGAAAGACCACCTTCGGCAGCCCTGCGTCCTCACGGAGCTTTGCAAACTCTTTGAGGATAATCCGATCCTCGCAGGCCGTCCATTGGGAAGTGCCACCACCAGATCGAAGTCCTGATACTCGTCGCCCAGGAAGCCTTTCAACTCGTCCTGGGACTTCTTCCATTCCCGCAGGATGTAAGCCAGCGTTTTCGGCAGCCACACCTTACGGATACTGGAGTCAGTTTTCGGCTTTTTCAGGATAATTCTTGTGCTGGTGTTCGGCATGAGCGGAGTGAAGATGTAATAGATATCCTTCTCACCCAGCGTTTCAATCGCCCGTTTGGAAGCTCGTGTCAGCTCCTTGTCGATGTAGACATAGGCATTATCCGCCGCAATATCTTCATCGGAAATATGGACGTTCTCCCAGGTCAACCCCAGGATTTCACCCATACGCAGAGAGCAGGCAAAGGAAAGGTTCATTGCTACATAGAGCTTGCTGTCCGTGCATTTGTCAAGGGCAAGACGGATCATATCCGCTGTCCAGATATCCCGTTTCGCATACTCCGTTTTCGGGAGAATCACATTGTCAAAGGGATTTCTTGCAATGATTTCCCATCGTACCGCCTGCTTAAACGCACACCGCAGGAGCTTGATGATTTTTTCAATGGTCTTGTCGCTGACATAGGTGGTAACGGCCTTTCGGGTCTTGGTAGACACCGACTTGGTTTTCTGTAAGGTTTGGATATAACCGTCAACCGCACGGGGAGTAACCGCCTGTACCTCCATATCACCGATGATCGGATTGATATAGTTCGCAATCAGCGCTGTTTGGCTGTCATACATAGACACGCCCCATTTCTTTTCTCCGTAAAGAGATACGAAGTCATAAAGGAACTCGGTGATCGTCTGATTGCTTGGAGGGAGAAAAGTTCCCGTGTGCTGCTGATTTTCGATTTCTGCCTTGCGCTTCAAGGCCTCTTTGTGGGTATGCCAGGTTTCCCACTTCTGTTTGGTTTCTCCGTTTTCGTCCACATAGTTGTAAACAACGGAATAGTTTTTCTTTCGCTTGATTATAGATGCCATATCGTTCTTCCTTTCTTGGATCACAGGTCGAGGGAGTCAAGCCACTCGTCAAATGACCGCTTGGAAATACGTATGGCGTTACCAATTCGCACGATTTTGAAGTGCCCTTCTTTTACAAGGATATATGCGGAAGTTCTTCCGATGCCCAGGATTTGAGCAATATCGTCAACCGTATATGTCCTTCTTTCAGGGGTTTCTTTCTTCGTGCCGTTCCATGTTTGAGACATGAGAACCCCCTTTCAGTTATGAAAAGGAACAGCACGAATATGTGTGGATAATATAACTTCCACTATTATTTTACCGTGCTGCTCCGTGTTTGTCTGCTGCTAATTGAAAAGTTTACGATCTATCCATAAACTTTCAAAAAAGAAAAGTAGGCTTACGGACGGCTGCTGGCACAGCTCCACGGGAGTCTAACCCCGGCCCATGCTGATGGGTGCGGCGCACAATGCTTTGTGGGCGTTCAATGCGCGAGTATCTTTAACCCTGCCCGTGTGTCATCGCCCGCAAGCTGCCACGCTTGCTTTGCGGTCTGGTGCTGTTCGCTCGCCCGTTACAGTGGTCCCGTCCTGCGGACTTGAAACGAGGTCATGGCGCACCGGCCGTATGGCTCGGCACAAACAGGAATGTATCCGTTTGCCTTATACTGCGGCGTTGGCTCCCAACGGGCTTTCTTTGTCAAGGTGCTGCCTTCGGCCACGAAAGAGAGAAACAGGGAAAGGGTAAGCTGTTTCCGCTTTCAGACCGGGCTTGTCAGCTCATGCTGACAATGGAATGAATGAGCTTGATCTCCAATCGGCGCTTCATGTACTCGTCCACCCGAACATGGGGTTGACCGTCAGGATCGTAAAGCGTCCGGGTGCAGAGCTTATTGATATAGCCCTCATAATACCGGAGTACCTGATCCACAGCCTGAGAGTCCCCGTCACGGGCGGCGTCGATCACCGAAAGAGGAAGAAGCTCCTTGCCCTTGTAAGTGGGTTTCTTCATACCTTCAACCTCCCTTCGGCATGAGTGCGGCCAACTTGATCCGCAGCTCATTGAGTGATTTTGCCCTTCGCCGCTGAACGGCGCTGCGAGACATTCCAACAAGGCGGCCAACCTCCTGATCTGGCAAGTCCAGAACAAAATGCAGAATCAAAATACTCTGCTCCTGAACAGACAAACCAGCAAAAGCATCAGCCACAAGCTCGTTTTCAATATGCAGGTCATACCCGTGGGACGAGAATGTAAATCTGTCACTGGGGTAATGATCTACAACGCAGAGCTTGTCCATCTCCATTTGCGAAAGGTCGCTGAATGACAGTTCCCTGTCACGGCGCCTCTGCATTTCCCGGAGGTAGTCGATTGCCTCATGGTACAGTACCAGCTTGCAGTAAGCATCGAACTGGCACCGCTCGCCATAGTCATTGCGGGGGATTATATCCATCTTTTCACCCCCTTTCCTGGGGGAATGAGGTGGGTTTCTCCCTTTCCGCTAACAAGGCGAACGCAAAGCCGCTCGCTACCCGCTAATAGCCTCCTTTTTGAAAATTTCTCAAAAATTTTTTCGAGGCGGGCTTGTCCTCGGAAAACAGCAAAAAGCGCCCAGCAAGTCGCAACGGACCTGCTGGACGCAGAAATGTTTTATAAAGAAGATTACTTACATGGTATAGTTCACATTCAAAGCCGGATGGCTCCGATGGAGGGACTACGCTTTTTTTAGCTGGTGCAAATCATGGATACTACGAAAAAGAGAAAAGGACACGGTAAAATAACCTCCCATCGACTACCGTGTCCCTGCAAGTCGTCATTGGTTTGTGTAAACGCAAAGAAACGGCGGCTCTGATTTCTCAAAACCGCCGTTAAGGTAATAACTTAAAATAGGCGCGCAAAGTCACCTGCCCCAACCAACGGTTTTTTTCTTTCCCCGTAGACGGGGCAGGTTCATACGCTATGTAATTATTCTTTCGTGACTAATTCTTTCAGCCGTTCATAGGTTTCTGCGCTAATATCATGTTCAATCCGGCAGGCATCAGCCTCCGCCGTTTCAGGATCAACGCCTATGGATATGAGGTGCTTTGTTAAAAAGCAATGGCGCTCGTAGATTTTTTCAGCCACATCCTGGCCAAGATCGGTCAGGTGTAGATAATGGTTTTCGTCTGTTGTCAAAAAGCCGCCCTCTCGTAAAGTTCCTACTGCGTAACAAACGCTGGGTTTTGAAACCTCCATGTACCGAGCAACATCCACGGAACGCACCATACCGAGCTTCTTTTGAAGTATAAGCACGGCCTCCAAATAATCCTCTCCGGCAGTATGAAGTTTCATAGGCAGCTCCTTTCGTCATTAAGCAAGACTCCAGCCAGCCGCACTCTTTCGGATATTGACAAAATCCTGATAGATACCAGGCTGTTTCAAAAGTTCCTCATGGGTTCCTTGCTGTGCAATCTGGCCGTTGTCTATAACTAAAATCTGATCTGCCTGACGGATGGTATTCAGGCGATGTGCAATCACAAGCAGGGTCTTTCCCTTCACCAATTCGGAAATAGCCTCCTGAATATAGCTTTCATTGTCGGTATCAACACTTGCAGTCGCTTCATCCAGAATGACAATCGGTGCGTCCTTCAAAATGCAGCGGGCAATAGAGATTCTTTGCTTTTCGCCGCCGGACAGAGTAGCGCCGCCTTCACCGATGACTGTCTGGAATCCATCTGGCAGCGCTATGATAAAATCATAGCAGCGGGCTTTTTTTGCAGCCTCATAGACTTCTTCCTCGGTAGCGTCCGGCTTACCCATGCTGATATTGTTGTAAATGGTATCCTGGAACAAGTACACCCTTTGGAAAACCATGCTGATCTGATCCATCAATTCCGACAGAGGTACATTGCGAATATCCATGCCCCTTATCGTCACATTGCCGGATTTTACATCCCAAAGTCGCGCCAGCAAGTTTGCAATGGTGGACTTACCGCTACCGGACGGTCCAACCAGCGCTGTCATAGAATTTTTCTTCATGGCAAAACTGATATGATGCAGAACCTCTTTATCCTGATAAGCAAATGTAACATCGTTGAACAGGACTTCCGGCTGTCCCGGCTGTGCCTGAGCCGGAATATGCTGCTTGCCGTTGTCGGAAAGTTCCGGTTCATCCAATACCGCTTCAATACGATCAAGGGCAGCATTCATCACGTCAGTCGGGTTGCTTCTCCATAAAGAGCTTTCAGAGGTCCAAAGAGATCAAAGACAAACAGCAGCACGCCCAAAAGATAAGCCAGGGAGAGTACGCCTTCCTGATGTAAAAAAACAGATAAACCGAAGATAGCAGCAATACCCACGCCATAGAGAATGTTTAAGCCAGTGGTCCACGGTGTCATTTTCTGCTCAAACTTCGTATTGACATCCCTTGATTTTTTGAAGTTTTCCGTTAATTCGTCAGATTTTTCTCCGAGCAGATTGTAACTTTTGATAACCCCAATTCCTTCAGCAAAAGACAAGACCGCATCCGTCAAATTCTCGCTTTGGTTTTGACGCTCGACAGCCTCCTTGAAGGAAACCTTATTCATATATTTTGCAACCAGTGATGCCAGCAAGGTAATGATTACCGCAATCAGCCCAAGTCTCCAATCCAGTACGAACATAAAAACAGCTAAAACCAAAGTAGACAGCATATAGCTCATCATGTTGCCAATGGTACTCATAGAAACTTCCTCAATGAATACCATATCCGTACTGAGAACAGAGCTGATTTTGCCAATATTCCCCGATGTAAAGTAACCCATCGGCATTTTTCTTAAATGATTTCCCAACTCCATCCGTTTATCAGCAAAGATCATAAATCCAGCGGCACTTTGCAGACGGTCGCTCAAATAGTGAACCACTGTCTGAACCACTACAACAGCTAATAATCCAAGTCCGACAAACAGACAGGTCTTTCCAGTCAGCGTATTATCAGCAAACCCGGCCAAGACAATAAACGCCATGAAGATCGGCATTTTGGAGAGAATGGACTCGACAAATGCACATAGAAATGCAGCCTGAATACGGCTTTTATACCTCCCGGAGAGGTTCAGGATTCTTGAAATCAATGCAAACATTTATCTTCCTCCTTTGCAGTAGATACTTTCCACTCGGCGCTGTCCTGGGCCGCTTTCCACAACTTTTGGTATTCTGGGCAAGCTTGAATCAGTTCCTGATGTTTTCCGGTTGCCACCATCTTTCCGTGATCCATAACGCATATTTGATCTGCGTTCATTATAGCGGGAAGTTTGTGAGCGATAACTACCAAGGTTTTTCCCTCCACCAGCTCCGCAATAGCAGCCTCCATTTTTTCTTCATTTTCTGGATCAGCATAGGCCGTGGCCTCGTCAAGCACTACAATCGGGGCATCCTTCAATATTGCCCGCGCCAGGGAAATTCGCTGGCGCTGCCCCCCGGAAAGCATTTTCCCCGCATCGCCCGCCATGGAGTGAATACCTTGCGGCAGCTTTTCCAGAAACTCCATACACTGGGCTTTCTTAGCCGCCTGCATTACTTCCTCATCGGTAGCATCCAAACGTCCAAGACGGATATTTTCCAGCAGGGAGGTGTTAAACAGGTACTGATCCTGAGCCACATAGGAAATGCGGCTGTTCAATGCCTCCAGGCTCATATCACAAAGTTTCTGCCCGCCAATGGAAATGCTCCCTTTCTGCGGGTCATAGTAGTGGATCAACAGTTTTGCAAGGGTGCTCTTGCCAGAACCGGATTCACCAACCAGGGCAGTTTTTTGTCCTGCTTTTGCCACAAGGGTAATATCGTGGAGGACTTCGTTTTCCGCTATTATCGGTTTCCCATCTGGGCCAGGCTGTGTCGTCTGATACGCAAAGGAAACATGATCGTAAGAAATGTTAAAATCCTGTCCGTGGAAATCATCCTCAGCAGCTTGCAGCGGTGCCGCATTTAACATCTGTTCAAGTGCCGTGATCTTATAATTCAGATTCGGAATCGTCTCCATAAAGCCCAGTGCTTTCAGGAGAGGAATCCCAATGCTGAGGGAAAGGCAGAGGACTAAAATCAAATCAGGTAAAGTGCTTATGCCACAGAGAACAAACCATGCCCCAAGAGGCAAAGTCAGAATAACAGTGCAGGGCAGCAGACTTCCGTATATCGCCATCCAGGGCCAGGCGGCCTTATACCATGCCAAGGTATAATCCCGATAGTCCGTTACATCCTTGCGGAAGTTCTCGTAAGATTCACTCTCCCGGTTGAAAACCTTGACAACCTCCATACCATTGATGTACTCAATGATCGTGTTGTTCATTTTCTGTGCAGACTGATAGTAGGGACCCATGCGCTTCATTCCAACAGAGTACATAATGACCATGGAGAGCAGGCTGATCGGGATAGAGGCCAAAGACATAAGAGCCAGTTTCCAGTCCGCACAAAACATAGCAACATAAATCACCAGCGGGATCAGTAAATTTGCGATACCCTCCGGGACTGAATGAGCAAGGAGCAATTCCAAGCTGTCCACATCATCGACAAACAGCTTTTTGATTGTCCCTGTCCCTTTTTCCTCCACAATGCCAAGGGGAAGTTTCTCAAACTTCTTTTGCAGAGATACCCGCAGCCGGAACAATGTGTTATATGCTGCTTTATGAGAAATTGATAATCCCCATCCATATAAAACCGCCTGCAAAACAAGACAGATCAAAACCCCTATAACACGCAATAAAACAAATTCTGTCTCAACAGAATCGCCCATAACCAATGGTGAAATGACCTGATAGGCCAGCACAAAAGGCAGGACGCCCATAAGAACGCTGACCAGTACAACGACCGTGGCCACATACATATTTTTCTTATATGGCCCTGCGTACTCAAAGATTTTTTTGAACATAAGCCCTCCTTATATTGAGCCGTACTGTCTGTGCTTCAAAAACAAGAGGCCGCCAAAGTAAAGCGGCCTCTTATCATTATCTTTCTGTCCAGTCAAGGCGGCCCTGACATTCATAATTTCTAAAATTCACTGGCGGATTCGGAAAAATCCAAAACCTTTTTACTGCCGGATTCGTCCAATGGATAGCTTTCTTTTATTTGCCCTTTTTCCATATGGACTACATACGAACATCCCGCCATCACCAACTCCGGATCATGCGTAATAACAAGAAGCGTTTTGCCCTGATCCGCGAGTGACTTCAAACTCCGCGCAACTTCCCGCATATGTTTGAGATCAAGCCCGCTGGTTGGTTCGTCAAACACAATGATCTCCCGGTTACTCACAATGGCAGATGCGATCGCTACCCGCTGTTTTTGCCCGCCGGAAAGAGAAAGCGGGTGCCTGTCTTTATATTCCAGCAGATCAAACTGTTTAAGGATTTCATCTGCAACAGTTTCATCCTCGTTGTCCATGCTCAGAAGCACTTCATCCATCACGCTTTCGGTAAATAGCTGATGGCTGGTATCCTGCATTACCATGTAGCAATGTTTGAGCCGGGCTTTCCAATCAAGGGTTTTCCCGTCAACCTGCAAAAGGCCACACTTCTTTTCCAGTCCGCAAATACAGCGGGCCAAAGTAGATTTTCCAGCGCCATTCAGGCCGATAATGGCAATCGTTTCTCCAACAGGCAGTTCTGCACTCGGAATATGGAGCTTTCCGGCTCCCGCTTTTTATACGCAAAGCAGAAATTTTGAAATTCCATCTGTTTAGCTGTATGCGCCTGATACTGATTCGCAGGCTTCAACTTCGAGAGAGAAAACGGCCGCAGCCCCATTTCTTTTCGAGTGCTATCCGATAAACTGTCAAATTCAGCAGGCGTGTATTCCCGTTCAATCTCCCCATCTTTTACATACAGCACACGATCTGCAAGATCGTGAAGGTAGTAAAGGCGGTGTTCTGCAATCAGAATTGTTTTGCCCTGCTTTTTCCAGAGGCTCAAGACCTGCCGCAGGTCATCAATAGCAGCCATATCCAGATTAGAAGATGGTTCGTCAAGGACCATAATTCCCGGTAGCAATACACTTGATGAAGCACAGGCTATTTTTTGCTTTTCGCCCCCGGACAGAGCAAACACGCTTCGCCCCATCAAATCTTCAATATGATAATCGGAAACTGTACGGTCAATCCTTTTCAGGATATCTTCTTGGGGATAGCCTAAATTTTCACAGGCAAAGGCTAATTCACTATCCGTATCCACGTTGAAAAACTGACTTTTGGGATTCTGGAATACAGATCCCACCATAGCAGCCAAGTCATAAAGCGGCGTATCTGATACGCTTTTTCCGTCCAGAAGGACATCGCCCTCTAAATTACCTTCGTAATAATGAGGCACCAGCCCGTTTACCAAACGGGTAATCGTTGTTTTCCCGCAGCCGGATTCTCCCGTGAGTAAAACAAATTCCCCTGTGTTTATGGTGAGATTGACATTTCTAATCCCTCCGCCGCTGGATTCTTCACCATAAGAAAAAGAAACATTTTGAAAATCTATCATGGCAAAATCCCTCCTGCGGAAATTATCGGGGAAGCAATCGCCCAAAACACTACAAAGCAACAAAACAAGATCAGCACCACATCGGCAAAATTGAATTTAAGCTGGCAAATGTTTGTGCGTTTGACAGGAGCGCCGAGGCCACGGGTAATTGCCGCAGCGGAAAGTTCCTCACCGATTTTCACGGAGCAGGTAATCATCGGGATCAGCTTATACTCCAATATTTTTGAAGGTTTTTCCCTCCAAGTTTAATCCCACGCATTTTCATAGCGTCACTGATTGCTTCTGACTCCTGAAAGACAGTTGGAAAGAAGCGGAACATGACCGTTAAGGGGATCGTCACTTCTTTAGGCATATGGATTCTTTCCATGCCGGAAATCAATTCACTGACCGTTGTTGTTTTCACTGCATAGGCAGCAATCGCAACACTGGGAAGGATTCGGCAGAAGAATCCTGTTGTAAATAGAACGAGGAAATTCAATATCCCCGTAAGGTGCGGCAAAACATAAATTTGAACAGCAAAAAAAGCAGAAAACACAGCAATATAGCCCACAGCTTTTGCACATTGTTTCGAGGTAAGCAGCAATATAGCCGGAACCGTACAAAGAACAAGGCGGATCAGCCCATAGCTTCTCCGCCTGTTCCACCCATGACAAAAATGCTTATGATGAAGATGAGCAACAGTTTTGTACGCGGATCGAGCCGTAGCCCTTGTTCTGTTTTTTTGCTGAGCAGAATTTCCCGCGCATTATGCAATACCGGCACGCTGGAAGTGCTTTTTGCAAATGGCTTTCCCAATCATACCTCCGACAAGGCCAAACACAAAGCAGGCAACCAGCAGAATAGGCGCAATCCACATAGGCATATATGTATTAAGGGTAGCTGCATATTCAGCGCCGTATCCTTCAGTCAACATTACCATATAGCTTTCACGGTTCAGGAAAATGGGAGCAAAGTTGCCAAACACCCAGATGCTGAACACGCCGCAGGAAAGAACTGTACTCTTTGCACTTTTGTAGTCCGCCTTTTTCAGAATCACTCGGCCAACAGGCCGCCAACAAGACCAGTTACCATAGTAAGATAGCCGTTGCCGAAGAACACCATGATTAGGCCAATCAGGAAACCCATGATTGCAGTCATCCCGAATTTTTTAGCCTTTGTAACATACAGCATATAGGGGATGCCGCCAATCAAAGGGCACAGCACCGCCATCAGTGGAATAAAAATGGGGATAAAGCCAAGCATCGCCACCAGCATAACAATCACGACATAAATGACGGTGTAGATGCCGATAGTAATTAAATCTTTTCCCTCAAGCCGGGAACTTTTTTTCTGGGAACTCATACCAGTATCCTCCTTATCTCTGAGAAAATGAAAATGTGGTGTGGTTAGAGTGTTCTAACCACACCACATATAATAGCAATTTGCGCCCACGATTCCAACCCAAAACCAATTTTATTCTACCCAAAATCAGTATTTTTGCATTTATCCAATCGTAGCTTCTGCTTTATAGTTTTTCGGATTCACTCCGTATTTCCTTTTGAAGGCCGCTGCGAAATTGCTCGCTTTTGAATATCCCACCAGTATAGCCACCTGGCTGACATTCAAATTACTTTCTAACAGCAGCTTGCCGCCTTTTCTAACCGCTGGTCGATGACATACGCATGAACCGATGTTCCGAACAGGGAGGAAAAGCCCTTCGTCAATTTTGAAGTGCTGATATTGACCTGCCGCGCCAATTCCTCGCAGCTCGGAGCCAGGCAAGCTGGCTGTCAATAATTCGCTTTGCCTCTATGATGGAATCCCGGTCACTTCTGGAAATTGCAACGTAGGTTGACGCGAGAATACTCAGCTCCAGGACCTCGCTCAAATATACCGATAGCAGCTCAAAGACCTTGCTTTCCAGAAACAGGTATCCCAACCCGCCGCGATATTGCGTGAAGTCTTTCAGCTCCGCAAAAATGTGTTCCATATAGGGCGTGATATTCACCTTTGATATGCCGTCCAATAATTTTTTCTGATAGACCTCGATCTCACCAGCCTCAAAGTAGTCATTCAGAATCTTATAGAAATAGGATAGAGGTATTTTCACATTTTTGAAAAGGAAATCGCTCTTTTTAGAATAGCACAGATATTCCATTTTCCCGTGGCCGCGATAAATACAGGATTCACCCTTTTGTACGCTGGCACTTTGCCGGTTGTCTGCAATATTCCAGGAAACACCGTCATTGAAGCAGAACAGCATTTGTATGTATTCCTCGCTGCTCACCCCCTGCACGTTCATATCCGAAAAGTAATTCATTCTCCAGTCTGAAACAACTGCTCCCTGTTTCGTGACGATCTGCGAAATCTGACCTGTTCCCATATCAGCCGGAATATCTATTGTCACTGTCTGCGGAGAGTTGGAGAGCAGATCATGGTACAGCTTCGTCATGTATTGGTTTGTCATCGTGCGCCCTCCTTTTTGAGTTAGTTAAAACTAAGCATATAATACTTCATATTTGGTAGTCAGTCAAGGAGAGCAGGGCATAACAAAGAATTATAAAATGTATGTGTGATACATATCAAATCATTCCATGTGCAAACTATGAAATATAAAATGTATGTGGGTGATGTTGAATGGCAAAAGTTGAAGACTGCCCTGGCTTTGAAACCTTCGGTGCAGATGTAAAAGAAGCACGGAAGGCGAAGAACCTTGCACGAAAAGATTTAGCCGAAAAGGTGAATATTGATACCAGGTATCTTGCCAACATTGAAAACGAGGGCACGATCCCCAGCCTGCCGGTCATCATACAGCTTGTAAAAATCTGCGGCCTGCCGATGGAGAGATATTTCAATCCAGAGGTCATGCGAGAGGAAAGCGAGCTGCGCCAGCGGGTCGGACAGAAGTTAAAGCTCTGCCCGGAACAGTATTTGCCTATCGTGGAGGGTGCCATTGACGGGGCCTTAAAAATTGAAAAGCCGAATGAAGAAACGGAGGGTGTCTGAACATCCTCTGTTTTTCTTATTTTGCGGGCATTTTGAGGTTTCCGAAACGCTTTATAAGTAGGGATAAGATACGGTAGCAAGCACAGCAAGCGAGTACCCGCTTGCGAATTTTGAGATTTTCAGGTCCCTTGCCCGAAAATTCAAAAATGCTTGTTGGGATAGTCCCAAACCCTTATAAAGAACGGAGGCGGCGCATGGCAAACCGAAAGCGGAATATCCAAATGAAATTCTATGTTACGGAGGAGGAAAAACGGCTCATAGACAGAAAAATGAGCCAGTTACCCACACGCAGATATGGCGCCTACCTCCGAAAGATGGCGATTGATGGGTATATCATCTATACGGACACCGCAGATATCAAGGCGTTCACTAAAGAGCTGTCCGCCATCGGCAGGAACATCAACCAGATCGCCAAGAGGATCAATGCCGGAGGTCCTGCGTATCAGGCCGACGTGGAAGAAATCCGGGAAAGGTTGGACGAGATATGGCAGTTACAAAGACGCATCCTATCAAGTCAACGCTAAAGGCGGCCATCGACTATATCTGCAATCCCGAAAAGACAGACGGGAAATTGCTGGTATCCTCCTATGGCTGCGCCGCCGAAACAGCGGATATTGAATTTGCCTGGACCCGCCGCCATGCCATCGACAAGGGAACGAACCTGGGTCGCCATCTGATCCAAGCCTTTCAGCCTGGGGAGGTTACGCCGGAACAGGCCCATGAAATAGGCATGGAACTTGCAAAAGAAATCCTGGGCGGCAAGTATGAATTTGTCCTTACCACCCACATAGACAAAGATCATGTTCATAACCACCTGATTTTCAATACGGTCAGCTTTGCGGATCACAAGCACTATCATTCCAACAAGCGGAGTTATCACTATATCCGCCGCACTTCGGACCGGCTTTGCAAGGAACACGGTCTGTCTGTCATCATCCCAGGACAGGACAAGGGCAAGAGCTATATTGAACATCAGGCTGCACAGAACGGCACCAGCTATAAGGCAAAGTTGAAAGCTGCCATTGACCGGCTTCTGCCAGCCTGTTCCGATTTAGAAGAACTGCTTCGTCGCCTGCAGAGAGAAGGCTATGAGATCAAGCGGGGCAAATATATCTCCGCCAGAGCGCCGGATCAGGAACGATTTTGCAGTTGCCCTGACTGATATGTAGATGGAGAGAGTCCAGCATAAGCCAGCAGCTTGTCTGCGCTTGCAAAGTTGGAAAAATCTCCAACTTCAGCAAGAATCATTGCACCCATATGTCGGCCAATACCGGGGATTGTAAAGATGGGAGAATCCATCTGAGATGTAATCTTGTCAATTGCGGATTCTACCTCAGAAATTTCTTTGTCCAGTTCGCGGATGAGAGCAATCGTGTGTTTCAACTCCATAGACTTAGCAGGCATTTTCG
>ENA-OQIR01000444-OQIR01000444.1-human-gut-metagenome-genome-assembly--contig:-NODE-444-length-18214-cov-2.375076_pt1 | contig 18214 bp, 25 predicted proteins | sample MGYA00242580_ERZ504745 | MGnify/ENA primary metagenome ERZ504745 (study PRJEB26092, sample SAMD00036214) | human gut metagenome | host: Homo sapiens | study: EMG produced TPA metagenomics assembly of... | reverse complement strand
ACTTGCGATAACAAGAAGTACGATTGCCATGCATCATGGTGTGATCAAAGTATTCAGCAGAGAAGGGGAAGGAACTACATTCTCAGTTCGTGTCCCGTTATCTTATATTCCGTAGGAGGTGCCGGATGAAGAAATATATAAGAGTACTTCTTCTGGCAGCACTGGTTTGCAGTTTACTTGCCGGATGCAGTATTGAGACAAAAAGCAGTAAGGATTCGCAGGATGAGAGTAAGTACCATCTGTATTATCTGAACGAGAGTGAGACGGTTCTCAGAGAAGAACCATATTCACCCGGAGAAGAGACGGCAGATTTTATGGTAAAAGATCTTATGCAGAAGCTTGGGAGCAAAGATGCACCGGATGGGGAAATCAGCCTTCTTCCAGAAGATGTTTCCATCAATTCTTATGAAGTGCAGAAAGATCTGCTTGTCATAGACTTCAGTAAAGAATACTCAAAAATGAGCAAGATCCGGGAGGTTATGACACGCGACGGAGTTGTGCAGACATTTTTGCAGATTCCGGATATTCATAAAGTCCAGTTTACAGTTGGAGGTCAGCCGCTGACCAACTCGCGAAATCAGGAAGTTGGAGAGATGACTTCAGATACATTTGCACAATATACCGGAAAAGACAAAGAAAGCTATCGTTATGATACTTTTACACTGTATTTTATGGATAAAAATGGAAAAAATCTGGATGAAAGAAACCAGAAATGTATATTATCGAAGATCTCTTCCAAAAGAACGTGTCGTGCTTGAACAGCTTGCGAAGGGACCGATGGAAGAAGGGCATTATGCAACAATACCAGACAGTTCTCTGGTTTTGAGTGTGATTACAGACGGACAGGATCTGCTATATTAACATGAACAGTACTTTTCGTGATGAAACACCTGAAGTAGGAGGAAATATCTCTATTTACTCGGTTGTGAATTCTATTATAGATTCCTGTGATGTTGACAGGGTTCAGATATCTATTGAAGGAAGTACGGAGGGGAACTTCCAGGATAGCCTGCCGTTATACAAATTTTATGAAAAAATGTAATTTCTTTCTTGACACTATGTATATGATGAGTATAATAAGCACTATAAAGTAAATCGAGTAAAGATAGAGGCAGCATTGCATCAGAGTAAAACATGGAGTTGGCAGACTGTGAAGTGTTTGAAAGGTAACCAATGCCGAAAGAAGTAAAATGGCAATTTTATTTCTTGGGGTTATAAGGAATACTTATAACACTCCTTCGTCAGGAAGAGGCGTTATCTTATAGTTAATGAGATTGTTTTTAGCTATGTGGTATGCCCGCATAGCTTTTTCTATTCTTTGCCGATTAGAGAAGGAGAAAAGAAATATGAGCTTTAAAAAATTAATGGCATCTGCATGGTATGTGCTTTTGCACTAACAGGATGTGGATCAAACACAGCTACAACATCAGAAGATAAGACACATTTGTCGTAGGAATGGAATGTGCATATGCTCCATTTAACTGGCAAACTTCTACAAAAACAGATACTTCTGTAAAATTAGGAAAATCAGGATATGCGGATGGATATGATGTGCAGGTTGCAAAAAAGATTGCGAAAAAATTAGGAAAAAAATTAGTCATTAAGAAAACTGCATGGGATGGTTTGATTCCGGCTTTAGAAGGTGATGAAATCGATGCGATTATCGCTGGTATGACTAAAGATAAAACACGTGAAGAAGGAGCTGACTTTACAACTCCATATTATGATTCAAAGGGAATGATTATGATTGTTCGTAAAGATGGTGAAGAAGCTGGATATACAGATATTCAACAATTTACTGGTAAAAATGTTGTTGGTCAAAAAGCAACAAACTATGATGATGTCATTGATCAAATTAAAGGTGTAAATCACGTAACACCAAAGGCTACTTATCCAGAAATGGTATTGGCTTTGCAACAACACGAAGTGGATGGAATTACTGCTGAAATGGCAGTTGCCAAAGGTGTGGTAGAAGCAAACCCAGACTTAACTATCGTTCAATTCGCAGATGGACATGGATTTGATTGTGATACAACTGTTTCAATCGCATTAAAGGAAGGTTCTCGTGATTCAAAATTCTTCAAAAAAGTTCAAAAAGCATTAGATAGTATTTCGGATGAAGAACGTGAAGAAATGATGGAATATGCAGTTGAACACCAACCAACAGAGGATTAATTATGCATATTGATATTGCGAAAGCTTGGAACATATTTGTTCATAACTTACCTCTTTTCCAATATGGAATTGAGATGACTTTGTTGTTCGCATTTGTTGGTACGTTTGCAGGATTTGTCGTCGGCTTATTAGTCGGCGGCATTCGTGCGATTGAAATCAATGAATATGATTCAACGGGTATCAAAGTTTTAAAAAGAATAGGTAGAATCATTACGGGATTGTATATTTGGGTGTTCAGAGGTACGCCAATGATGGTTCAAGCTATGTTTATTTACTATTTAGGAAAACCTGTGATTGGATGGACTCCGATTACAGCAGGTTTAATTATTATTTCAATCAATACAGGTGCTTATATGGCTGAAATTATTCGTTCTGGAATTCAGTCTGTGGATAAAGGACAAAATGAGGCCGCAATGTCTTTAGGTATGACAACGATGCAAACTTTGATGTATGTTGTATTTCCTCAAGCTATTAAGAATTCATTTCCTTCAATTGGAAACCAATTGATTGTAAATATTAAGGATAGTTCAATGTTGAATGTTATTACGGTAACTGAACTGTACTTCCAGACAACATCTGTAGCTGGAAGTAACTATCGTTATATTGAAACGTTTATGGTTTCAGCAGTTTTATATTTAATTTTAACAACACTTGCTTCTTTCTTATTGAATTATCTTGAAAAAAGAATGGATAGCGAAAGCAGCATGAAAGATTTCTGTAGCTAGGAGGGTATTTATGGAAACAATTATTCAAATTCAACATCTCCAGAAACATTTTGGAAATCTTAAAGTATTAAATGATGTAGATTTCGATATTCATAAAGGAGAAGTGGTTACGATTATTGGGTCAAGTGGATCTGGTAAAAGTACAATGTTAAGATGTGTAAACCTATTAGAAAGAATGGATGGAGGCCATGTTCTATATCATGGTAAAGACATTCTGAGTGGTCAAATGGATGTCAATGAATATCGTTCTAAGGTTGGAATGGTGTTCCAAAGTTTTAACTTATTTAATAATTTGACTGTTTTAGAAAACTGCGTGTTAGGTCAGATTCGTGTTTTAAAAAAATCGAAAGAAGAAGCAAAGGCTACAGCTTTAAAATTCTTAGATGTAGTAGGAATGAAAGAATTCGCGAATAAGCCAAGCACTAAACTTTCTGGTGGACAAAAGCAACGTGTTGCGATTGCTCGTGCCTTGTGTATGGATCCAGAAGTGTTATTGTTTGATGAGCCAACTAGTGCACTAGATCCAGAAATGGTTGGCGATGTTTTGGATGTCATGAAAAAGTTAGCGGATGAAGGTTTGACTATGGTTATCGTTACGCATGAAATGCAGTTTGCCAGAGAAGTAAGTGATCGTGTTATTTTTATGGATAAAGGTGTCATTGCAGAACAAGGTAGCCCAGAACAATTGTTCGAGCATCCAAAGCAGGAAAGAACACAACAATTTTTATCTCGTTATCAAAGCCGTTAAGCGGCTTTTTCTTTTTGTGAAAAAATTCATTTGTTGAGACGAGTTCATTGAAAAAAGGCCTAGTTAGTGTTATATTATTATCGATTAATGGAGGAAAAATACAATGGAAAAAAGACCAGTAATATTGGTTGTTATGGACGGTATTGGTATTCGTGAAGACAAGAAGAACAATGCGGTTGCATTAGCCAACAAACCAACACTTGATAAATTGTGGGCTGAATGTCCACATACACAACTTCGTGCTCATGGACTTGCAGTAGGACTTCCTACAGATTCAGATATGGGTAACTCAGAAGTTGGACACAACGCATTAGGTTGTGGACAAATTTACTCTCAAGGAGCTAAATTAGTTAATGAAAATATTGAGTCTAAAGAAATCTTCAATTCTAAAACTTGGAAGGATTTAGCTGAAAATGCAAAAGGTAGTAAAATGCATTTCATCGGTCTTTTAAGTGATGGAAACGTACACTCTAATATTTCTCACTTAAAGGCTTTGATCAAAGAATCTAAAAATGAAGGTATTAAAGAAGTTCGTGTTCATGCATTACTTGATGGACGTGATGTTCCTGCAACTTCAGCTTTAGAATATGTAAATGATATTGAATCATTTATGGCAGAATTAAATGACGACAACTTCCACGCATGCATTGCTAGTGGTGGTGGACGTATGCAAATCACAATGGACCGTTATGAAGCTGACTGGTCTATGGTTGAACGTGGATGGAAGATTCACGTAATGGGTGAAGGAAGACAATTTGCTTCAACTACAGAAGCTATTGAAACTTATCGTAAAGAATTAAATGTTGTTGACCAAGATCTTCCAGGATTTGTCATCGCAAAAGATGGTACTCCAGTTGGAACTATCGATGATGGCGATAGCGTAGTATTATTCAACTTCCGTGGAGACCGTGCTCAAGAAATCTCTTTAGCATTTGATGGAGATGCTTCATTTGATAAATTTGATCGTGTTAAAGTTCCAAATGTTAAATTTGCAGGTATGTTACAATATGATGCAGACTTACAAATTCCAAAGAACTATTTGACTGAACCACCAAAAATCAAATATACATTGACTGAAGAATTATGCAAACATGGTATTCGTGAATATGCAATCAGTGAAACTCAAAAATATGGACACGTTACTTATTTCTGGAATGGTAACCGTTCAGAAAAATTTGATGAGTCTTTAGAAACTTATGTTGAAATTCCAAGTGATGTAGTTCCATTTGAACAAAGACCTTGGATGAAGGCTGCTGAAATCACTGACAAATTGTGTGAAGCAATCGAAAGTGGAAACTATGATTTCATTCGTACAAACTATCCAAATGGTGACATGGTAGGACATACTGGAAGTTTACCTGCAACTATTATTGGTGTTGAATCTGTAGACTTAGAACTTGCACGTGTTATTGAATCTGTAAATAAAGTAAATGGTATTTTATTAGTAACTGCAGACCATGGTAATGCGGACGATGAAAGTAAGACTAGCCACACATTAGCACCAGTCCATTCATTGTATATAATGCTGAATGTGAATTAAAACAAGGCGAAGATCTAGGATTGTCAAATGTTGCAGCTACAGTTTGTGATTTCTTAGGATTAGAACCAAACGAACACTGGAACCCATCTTTAAAAAAATAATTTAGATTATAAGGAGTAATGTAAAATAAACTTTACTCCTTTTTTATTTGCAATCGTGATAAAATGACACAAAGAGGTTGATGATATGGAAAGAGTTTTAATTGTAGAAGATGATGAAAATATTCGTCAGTTATTAAAATTAACGCTGGCTAGTTTTAATTATGAGTTAATTGATTTTGAGAATGGAAAAGATGCATATGATTATCTTCAAGACAATAAAGTTGACTTAGCTATTCTAGATTTAATGCTTCCAGGTATGAGTGGATATGATATTTTAAAGTTTATTCGTTCAAAAGCATCTTTAAAAGATTTGCCAGTAATTATTTTAAGTGCAAAAGATAAAGAATTAGATAAAATTATGGGATTAGATCTAGGAGCTGATGACTATTTGACAAAGCCATTTAGTGTTTTAGAACTTGCAGCAAGAATTCGATCTTTACTTAGAAGAAGTAAAAAGGATGAGCGTTTGATTCAGATTCACGGATTATGTATTGATTTGGATAAACGCATTGTAATGATTCATGAAGAGCCTGTAGAATTAACATATAAAGAATTTGAACTTCTTAAATATTTAGCTAAAAATGAAGGTAGAGCCGTTTCTCGTGAAGAGTTGATCAACCAAATTTGGGGATATGATTTTATCGGTGAAAGTAGAACGTTAGATGTACATATTAATTCATTACGAAAAAAACTAGGCAATGAATATGCACATTGGATTCAATCTGTAAGACAAGTAGGCTATCGTTTGGTAGCTGGAGATAATGATGCATAAGAAAATTGTTCGTTCCTTTTTAATTACGTTTTTAATTACATTTCTTCTTGGGTTTGGTTTACTTTATGTAAGCTTGTACAAAGCATCCATTTCACAAGATAGACAGTATTTGATGAATACAGTGAAGCTTGTAAAAAACTTAGAAATTGATGATTTAAATACGACTCGTTTAGGAGATACATTTAAATCGGAAGATATTCGTATTACAATTATTAAGCGAAATGGTAAAGTTTTATATGATAACTACAAAGATAAGATTAGTGAAAAGCATTTACAACGTGAAGAAGTAAAACAAGCTCTAGAAGAAGGAACAGGTACATGTATTCGTCATTCAAATACGATGCAACGATCTTATTTGTATGTGGCAGATTATGAAGAGGATAATCAAACAATTGTTCGTTTAGCTATGCCTTTTGACGGATTGAGTCAATCTATATCTATTTTATTAGCTCCATTTATTTTTAGTATATGCATATCGTTTATGGTTGTATTTGTCTTATCTAAGAGAATGGCCGATGAAATTGTTGAACCATTTCAAGATATCACAAATACAATTAATTCAACGAACATATCCGAAGATGTTTTAACTTTTAACACATATAATTATCCAGAACTTTATAAAATCACAAATGCCCTGACAAATATGTCGAAAGAAAATAAAAAGTATTTGGAAAGACTAGAAAAGAAAAAAGGTTCGCCAGGAATTTTTAGTAATGCGAGTCATGAATTGAAACACCATTGACTTCGATTCGTGGATATACTGAATTGATTCGTTCACATACTATTCAAGATAGTAATCAAATTGATACGTGTTTGGATTGTGTCTTAAAAGAAAGTGATCACATGACACAGTTGATCAATGATATTTTAACCATTTCTAAATTAGAAACGGAAGAAATGCAAGTGACATATTCACATATTCAAGTAAAGAAGTTATTGGATTCTATTATAGAAACTTTAAGAGTGCAAATTGAGAAAATGGATTTAAAAGTATATGTGAATGCGACAGAATTTACAGTCTTTGCGAGTATGGATCATATTAAAGGAATCTTTTATAATGTGGTTTCGAATGCAATCAAATATAATAAGGTAAATGGACGTATTGATATTGTGTTGAAAAAGAATCAAAACAATATGTATTTTAGTGTAGAGGATACGGGTATTGGGATTCCAAATAAAGATCAAAATCGAATTTTTCAACGCTTTTATCGCGTAGATAAACAACGTTCCAAAACGATACCTGGAACAGGACTTGGATTATCCATTGTAAAGCATGTTGTTTATTATTATAAAGGAGATATTCATTTAACTTCAAAAGAAGATGTAGGAACTAAAATAACAATTGAATTACCTATTGTTGTAAAAGAAACCCCAGAGAGTTAGTCTCTGGGGTTTGGTGCATATTCTTGTTCGGATTTTAGAACATGAATGGCGAATGTAAATAAAATGAGTAAACGAATGATATCAATTAAAATAAAGAATATAAATACACGAATGGAATATTCATGTGAATTATAATATTTCATAAGGCTAGGCAAATAAACAAGAATGCGAATGAGTTCACCAATCATGCAACAAGCGATAATTTTCTTTGTAGCTTTTTGGTTGTAGTACATATAGAACAATGGAATTGTCCATATGAATGCAGTAAATATACAAAGTACAAAGATATCTTTTGTCGCAAATACCTTTTGCATATCCATGCTTTCGAATAGATTTGAAAAGATTTGAATTAAAATTGGAAATAAAATCAACTCTCCATAAATAATAATACCTAAACGAACGGATAATTGAGGTAAAGTCATAGGCGTTTTTCCGTTTCATATTCATCTTCATCGTCTTGTTCATCTTGTTCCATTTCTTTGCGTATTTTCTTTGATTTTATTGTAGTCTACATTTTTTGTTTGTTTTCAACCCAATCATCATCTTCATCATCCAATTCAATGGTGTGATCATAATAAATCTTACACCAACGATTATTTTTTAAATATCCACCAATTTGGCTCAGTGCCATTGTTTTTACAAGCATACAAGCGACAAGAATAAAAAATGGAAGTATATTTTTAAGGTTGGATAATAGTAAATGGATTGGAAAATAAATCAATAAAAGTGTGATAACTAAATCAATCCAATAAAGTATACGAAACCATTTGTTGCCTAAAGAAAGAAGAACAAAGGTGATGCCATATAATATTAATTGTCAGCTGTTAGCTTAATAACATGGAGTGAAAGAAGGATCATCAACCTTTAAAAATTCTATGTTAGAAAATAAATATGCCATTAAAAAAAGTATATACATAATATGGCGAAATATAAAATTAAATGTATAGTTATTTTTTGTTTAGCTTTTTGATAGAGAATCAGGTTTTGTTCCTGTTTAGAATACATATAAAGACCTACTTCTATTTTGAAATGATCATACATTTCTTATATTATTTTAGCATAGGAATGAAATTCATTGTCAATATTTTAACAATGGATTAATATATCAAAGGAGGATATTGAACATGGAATTAAAAACGATTCGAATTCAACGTGTTGTTGAACAACAAAATTTGGCATCTGTTATGAAAAGTGGTTCATTAGATGTCTTAGCTACACCACAAATGATTGCGTGGATGGAAGAAGCAGCCTGTTTATGTCTTGATTTAGACCAAGGCAAAACAAGTGTAGGCATTTCTATGAATGTATCACACGATATGGCTAGTCCCTTAGGCGCAACAATCACAATTGAAGCTAAAATGGTACATGTGGAGGGTCGCAAAATAGATTATGAAGTGCAGGCTTTCCAAGATGGAAAATCAATTGGAAAAGGTGTGCACAGTCGTTTTGTGGTAGATGCACAAAAGTTTATAGATAAAACATATAAGAAATAATGAAGAGAGCGGTAGACTTTATACTCTACCGCTTTCTTCTTATTATCGAAAGATTTAAAAGAATCATACTTAAAGCTCCAATTGTATCAATACAAATATCTGTGATTTGTGGACTTCTTCCCGAAACAAAAGATTGATGCCATTCATCACTGCATGCATAAAGAATGCAAGTTAAAAGTGCAATCAATGCAAAGCGTTTAACATTGTAGTTTTATACATGTAGAGTGTATTATAACCAAGCAAGGCATAGATTGTAAAATGGGCTAGCTTACGAATGAAGTGCATTGAAAAAGGTAAGAATTGTAAAAACCAAGCACTTGTTTGTGTGGATTGCTCTGCATTTTGATTTGAAAAATAAAATATGAGCATCATGTTACAGATTGTAAGAATAGTGAATATGAATTTTTTCAAATGGAAGGCTTCCTTTCTTGGATGAATAATGCGTAATTTGCTTTTTTAAAATCTTGTTCATTAAAATAATTTCGAACATAGATAAAATGATAATCAAAAACATTGCTCATGTCAAAATCATCTAAGATGACATAACTTGTGATATTATGTTCATTTATAAATTCTTGGATTGCCTTTGTACGTGGTGAAATTAAAGGTGTAGTTGCCTTTATGTACTTTCCTAAGCCAAAAATATCAAACATAGTTTGTAGCTGATCAAGGGAGTATACAATTCTCCAAGAGCTTGTGATGATAATTTGTGCGTTGTATTTTTCAATTAATTGTTTCAAATAATCGATACTTTCTTTTGAAAAACAAGAATAGACTTGATTGATTAAATATACATTTAAATTTGCGATTTTAGGATGATTTAATTTTTTGGCTAGAGTATTTGGTAAACTATAATCAAAATGATATGTAGTATTTTTTCGGTTTGGGTTGATGACACCATCAATATCTAAAAATATACAAGGTTTCATAAGTGGTCCTCCTGTTAATATGATAGTCAAAATTGTACTCAAGTTCAATTGTTGGTATAATTTATGAAAAGGATGTGGGATTATGGAAAATAAAATTGTTCTTGTGACAGGAATGTCAGGAGCTGGAAAATCAAGTGCAATGAATGCCTTGGAAGATTTAGGGTATTATTGTATGGATAATTTTCCTAAGGAATTACTAGACAATTTAGAAGAATTATTAAGAAAAGATGAAACGCATTATAAAAATGTGGCATTAAGTGTGAGTGCAATAGATTATCAAGCTTTTGTCAGTTATTTTGAGAATATAAATAGAGAACTACAAATTTTATTTTTAGATTGTAGTGATGAAGAATTATTGTTGCGCTATCGCTTTACAAGAAGACAACATCCAATGATTGTAAATCATTTAGCTACGACATTAGAGGATGCGATTGAAGTTGAACGTGATTTTTTGGATCATCTACAAGAAAATTCACAGAATACGATTCACATTGATACGACAAAATTAAGTACTTCAGCTTTGGCAAGTCGTGTTTTACATCGTTTTAAAAGTGCAAAACGAAGTGTATTTACAGTAACATTTCAATCTTTTGGATTTAAGCACGGGGTGCCATTAGATGCAGATATGGTTATTGATGTTCGTTTCTTACCCAATCCATTCTATGATCCTTTGTTGAGAGAAAAAACAGGAAATCAAAAAGAAGTGTATGATTATGTTATGGATAAAACAGAAACACAGGAATTTATTGTTCATTTAAAAAATTATTGTGATTTTGTATTTAACCAATATGAGAAACAAAATAAGTCACATATGATTGTTGCAATAGGTTGTACAGGTGGACAACATCGTTCGGTTTCCATTTGTAATTGGTTATATGACACATATAAAGATACATATCGTTGTTTTAAATCACATCGCGATATTGGAGTGGATGAAGAATGAAAAAGATAGTTGTGATTGGTGGAGGTACAGGTCTATCCAGCATGTTGAAAGGCATGAAACGATTGGAAAATGTGGATTTAACGGCTGTTGTTACGGTTGCGGATGATGGTGGTAGTACAGGAAGAATTCGAGATATTTACAATGTACCTGCAGTTGGAGATATACGACATGTTTTATGTGCGATGGCCGATGAAGAAGATGAGGGTTTCTTTTCGGATTTATTAAATTATCGTTTTGAAGGTAGCAAAGACATTGGTGGACATAATCTAGGAAATTTGATCTTTTTGGCTATGATCAACACGACAGGCTCTTTTATGGGTGCTATTGAATCTATTTCAAGAGTTTTAAATGTGAAAGGAAATATTTTGCCGAGTACATTAGATGTTGTCACTTTGTATGCCATGATGAAGGATGGGACTTTGGTTCGTGGCGAAAAAAATATTCCAACTGTATACAGTAGTATTGATCATGTGTTCTATCAAACGGATGTTAAAGCTTACAAGCCGGCTATTGATGCGATTGAAAATGCAGATTTAATCATTTATGGAATTGGATCGTTATATACTTCGATTATGCCAAACTTGATTATTTCAGATATATCTAAAGCAATAGAAAAGAATCCTTGTAAAAAGATTTATTTCTGTAATGCGATGTCGCAACCTGGAGAAACAGATGGCTATACTGTACAAGATCATATTCGTGCAATTGAAAAGCATTCATTTAAACATCCAGTGGATTTAGTTGTTGTGAATCAATCAAAGTTACCAAAGGAAGTATTGGATATGTATGCTTCACAAAAGAGTTATCCAATTTGTATTGGAAATGAGGCAACGGACTATGCTATTATACAAAGAGATTTGTTGGCCTTGGACGCAAAAGGACGTATTCGTCATAATCCAATGGCGGTTAAACAAGTTGTTGAGGAACTAATCAAGGGGTATAGACTTGTCCTTAACTAGTGAAATCAAAAGGAAATTTGTAAAGAAGAAATCGATGCTCAAATGATGAAGGCACAATTATGTGCCCTTTTTCAAATGCGAGCAAGTTTACATATGAACTGGCAAGGTATGTATTTATTCTTTCAGACTGAAATGCAACGATTGCGAAACATGTATTTCAAATTATGAAAACATTATATAATGTGGATCCGCGTCTATCTGTATTGAAAAAAATGCAGTTAAAGAAAAACAATATATATCGTATTCAGGTTTTTGATAAGGCACAGGAAATTTTGGAAGACCTTCAAATTCTTACGGATTCAGGTTTACGATATACGCCAAGTGTGAAAATGGTGCGTTCAGAAAAGATGGCTAGAGCTATCTTCAAGGATGTTTTTTGGCAAGTGGCAGTATCAATTCACCTAAGTCGAGTAACTATCATTTAGAGATGTCTAGTCAGGAAAAGGATTTGGCATTGAGTGTTCAAAAATTGATGCAGCGTTTTTATTTGCCTGCAAAAGTAATTGAAAGAAAAAGTTTATATGTCGTATACATAAAGGCTGGAGATAAAATTGCTGATTTTTTGCGCTTGTGTAATGCTTCGAATGCGTTGTTTGAATTTGAAGATTCTAGAATACAAAGAGATTTTTACAATCAGATCACGCGTTTAGATAATTGTGAAGTGGCCAATGAAGTGAAAAGCTTGAAAGCGGCAAAATCACAATTAGAGGCGATTGAATTTTTGGAAAGTAACGCAAAAAATATTGTTATTCCAGAAAAGATCATGCATGCGATGCAAATTCGAAAGATGTATCCAGAAGCAAATTTGAATGAATTGTGTTTGGAATGTAAAAATGAATTTGGTGAAGATATTTCAAAGTCAGGTATGAAACATCGTTTGGCTAAGGTGAAGCAGATGGCTAAAGATCTCAAGGAGGATTTAGATGTTTAAAAAAATAGGGGTTGTAGTTTTATCTTTCTTATTATGTGCATGTTCAATGGGGGTTCAGTTAAAGAAACAAACATTTACAATTGAACTTGGTAAAGATATTTATGCCAATCCAACTTTGTATTTAAAGGATTCATCTCATTCAAGTCGATTAAAAGTTGTTTCAAAAAGTGTTGGTGTAGATAAAAAGAACAATCGTTTTATGACATCGGGTATGGATTATCTGGTGGTTGGAGAATATGATTTTGCGATTCAAGACGGGAATAAGGAGTATCCGTTTGTGATCAAGGTAAAGGATACAGCACCACCTGTTTGTGCAAGCGAAGTCAGTCAAATCACTATAAGTGTTGGTCAAAATATTGATTGGAATTCATACTTTCATGCGACAGATCTATCAGGCGTGACATTTGAAGCGAATGTGGATACGTCATCGGCTTCTACACAAGATGTACAAGTGAAAATTAGTGATCGTTTTGGAAATGCAGTCACAAAAAATGTAAGTGTGGTTGTACAATGAGAAAAGCTGATAAAATATTGATAGTATGCATTATGGTTTTATCTATTTTTCTTTGTGTTCCCTTGTTTTTTAATAAACATGTGAATAGCTATGCGAGTGTCTATGTGAAAGAAAAACAGGTTTTGCGTATCGATTTATCAAAGGATAAATCTTATGTTGTGAATGGAAAGCTTGGTAAAGTGCATATTGAGGTCAAACAAAAAAAGGTTCGTGTCACTCAAGAAAAGAGTTTGCATCATTATTGTTCAAAACAAGGTTTTGTTTCGGATGCCAATGTTCCAATTGTGTGTTTGCCAAATGAAACGGTGGTAAAAATTGAAAAAGAAGCCAGTCAGGATACGGTGATACAATGAATGTAAAAAAAGTGTAATTCTAGCATTTCTAGTTGCGGTGGGAATCTTGTTGCAGCTATTGGAAAGTTTTGTAGGTATCTTCATGATAGTTCCAGGATATAAGATTGGTCTTGCGAATATTGCAGGGTTGTTTGCACTATATATATATGATGAAAAATCATTGGCTTATGTTTCTTTACTTCGCATTTTTTTATCAAGTTTGATGCAAGGAACATTATTTTCGGTTTCTTTCTATCTATCGTTAAGTGGTGGGATTTTGGCTTGTATTGCGATGATTATTGCCTATAGAAGTAAAGTGTTTTCTATATATGGAGTCAGCATACTTGGAGCTTGCTTTCATAATATTGGACAAGTGATTGCGATTACTTGGATCTATCAACAATATTTTATGCAACTTTTTTTGCCAATTCTTTTGGCATTATCCATTGTGAGTGGTATATTAATTGCAGTAGTATGTAAAAAAGTGTTAAGTCGAATTCATGGAGGTTTTTATGGGAAAATATAGTTATACACCAAAAGGTGTTTGTAGTCGTCAATTCAATTTTGAAATTGAAGATGGAATTATTCAAAGTTTTGAAGCCATAGGAGGATGCAATGGTAATTTGAAAGGTATTGGTTGTTTGTTGAAGGGAAGAAGTGTAGACGAAGTTATTGATACATTAACAGGTGTAACTTGTGGTAATAAACCAACGTCATGTCCGGATCAAATTGCGTGTGCGCTAAAGGCGTATCGTGCTGATCATTTTTAGGGGCTTTAAAAGAGATTGAGCGTCGTGCACAAAATAATATTCTTGATGTTTTCGGATGTTTTAAGTGAGCGTTTGGATGTTATAGCACAAAGCATGATTTCTAAACAGCTTTCGGATAATGATTATTTAAAGTTGGCTGAATTGTATTATAAAAAATTTTCGAAAGAAAAAATAAACAGGGAATGTTATTTTGCCTTTTAAGGATGCAACAAATTGTGTTTTTAAAAGAGCATACGGATAAACAAACAGATGATATTAAATTGGAGTTTAGTGAAGAAATTGATGCCATTACAAAAGCTTTTTTATCAAGAAAAAGAAATTATTATCAGAATTCATTAAGAAATATATTTCAAAGATTTATTTTGTTGGATACATTGGCATATGTTTTATTGTTGATGTTATTTGTGCTTTTATTTCACATTCCTTTTAAAGTTGCATTTATACTTCTAGTGCTTGCTTGGATAGTTGTACTTGTCTATGCAAAACAGAAGGGGGTTCCATATTTTTATGATTTGCGTATTCAAACGCTTTCACAAGAGGTGGATTCAACATTTTTACAAGTGGATCAAGGTATTTTTACAAAAGTCGAGTAATCGACTTTTTTCACAAGTTCATTTGTTATACTTGTTAAATATATCACAAATGTGTTATTATTAAGCCATGGGGTGATATAAATGCAGAATAGAAATGTGCCCAAAGCGACTTTACAAAGATATCCAGTGTATTTAAAAGCTTTACGTAAGCTACAAAAAAATGGCGTTGAAAGAATTATGTCTAAGGAATTATCTAGTTTTGTTGATATTGAACCAACGACGATTCGACGTGATTTTTCATTTTTAGGCAATCTTGGAAAGCAAGGCTATGGATATGATGTGGATAAGTTGATTGAAATATTTAATAGTCAGCTTGGCGTTGATTTTGATGAAAAGATTATATTGGTAGGTGCAGGTAACTTAGGTCGTGCATTAATGAATTATAATAAGTGGAATTATGTAGTTGGCGAAATTGCATGTGCCTTTGATGTGGATCCTAAAAAATGTGGAACCCAGTTTGGTGTTGAAGTATATCCAATGTCTGAATTGGAGAATAAGATTCCAGAAGGATGTCGTATTGCCATTTTAACAATTTCACATGATGTACAAGAAACGGTAGATAAATTGGTTCAGTGTGGAATCAGTGGCATAGTAGATTTTACGCATCAGCATTTTTTGGTTCCAAAAGGGGTTGTCATAAAAAGTATTGATGTGGTATCATCTATACAAGAATTGGTATTTATTACAAATTCATTAGAAACAAAGACGCAGAAATAGAAGTCGTCCGAAACAAACATTTAGAAGAGAGTCCTAGTGGGTGAAAAAGGATAATGTAAGTTTGGATAGATAACACCTGTGGAGTCGTACTGGAGAAATTAAGTAGACAGTGACGTGTGGAATGCGTTAAATTCCAATTGAGTGCATACATGCGTGTGATGAAACAGGATGGTACCGCGGTTATAATCGTTCCTTAATTATTAAGGGACGTTTTTTTTATTTTGAAGGGAGAAACTATGTTAGTAAAAAAATTAAAAGAAACTTTTGAACAGTACGATGGACAAAGTGTAACTTTGCAGGGTTGGGTTCGTACAAATCGTAATTCAAAGGCAGTTGGTTTTATTGCATTGAATGATGGAACAACTTTTTCAAATGTCCAAGTTGTATATGGAGAAAATTTAGAAAATTTTGATGAGGTATCTAAAATTACAACTGGTTCTGCAATGGAAGTAACAGGTAAATTAGTATGTACTCCAGATGCAAAACAGCCATTTGAAATTCAAGCTGAAAATATTTGTGTTTTAGGATTATGTGATCATGATTATCCTTTACAAAAGAAACGTCACAGCTTTGAATTTATGCGTGAAATTCCTCATGTACGTCCTCGTGCAAATACATATTATGCGATGTTTAGATTAAGAAGTGTTTTAAGTATGGCTATTCATACATTCTTCCAGGATCGCGGATTTGTTTATGTAAATACACCAGAAATCACTGGTAATGATGCGGAAGGTGCTGGAGAATGTTTTACCGTTACAACGCGTGAAGATGCAAAATATGATAAGGATTTCTTTGGAAAACATGCACAATTAACAGTATCTGGACAATTGCATGTTGAACCTTTTGCCTTAGCATATCGTAATGTTTATACATTTGGTCCTACTTTCCGTGCAGAAAATTCAAATACAACTCGTCATGCTTCTGAATTCTGGATGATCGAACCAGAACTTGCATTTGCCGATCTAGCAGATAACATGGATTGTATTGAGGAAATGATCAAGTATTGTATCAACTATTGTTTAGAACATGCTAAAGAAGAAATGGAATTCTTTGCGTCTATGATTGATAAAGAATGTATTAAGCGTGTAACACATGTGGCTAATTCTAGTTTTGAAAGAATGACATATACAAAGGCAATCGAATATTTAGAAAAAGCGAAAGATCAATTTGAAAACCAAGATATTTTCTGGGGTATGGATCTACAAAGTGAGCATGAGCGTTATATTTGTGAAAAAGTAGTAAATGGTCCGGTGTTCTTAACGGATTATCCAAAGGATATCAAAGCTTTCTATATGCGTATAAATGATGACAACAAAACTGTTGCGGCATGTGACTTGTTAGTTCCATATGTTGGAGAATTAGTTGGTGGATCACAACGTGAAGAACGTTATGATGTATTAGTAAATCGTATGAAAGAAATGGGAATGGAACAAGAAACACTACAATGGTATTTAGATTTACGTCGTTTTGGAGGATGTAAACATTCTGGATTTGGTTTAGGATTTGATCGTATGTTAATGTATTTAAGTGGTGTAGCTAACATTCGTGATGTACAGCCATATCCTCGTACGCCAAGAAATTTAATTTTCTAATGATTTAAACAGGTATCTCGTTGATACCTGTTTTCTTGTGTGATATAAATAAGGGGTATGAAAAAAACAAGAGTAATAAATAAAAGAAATTTAAGCACAATGATTATCGGAATGGTTACGATTGCAGTTGCGATTGTCTGTGTTTTTTTATATGTTTCAAAGCCGAAACAAACGAATAAATCATCGCAATCTTACTTGAATGGTGTGGATGTTGATAAATTACAGAAAAAGGTGGGAAAGGATTTTGAAGGTACGTATCTATTAAAGGATTATGTGGTTTATGGAGAAACGTTATCCTTGTATAAAAGTAAATATGGATCAACAGAAACTGATAAGATGCAAGGCAACAACATTGTATTAAGAAATGTCATGACGGATGCAACAACGAGTTTTACTTTTAATGGAAGCGTAGATTCAGGTGTTGATTTAGGAACTTTAAAAGAAGGAATCTATGAATTATATACTTATAATCATTTTGAAAAAGAGCGAATCTATTCAAAGATGCTTTTAAGGCAAAAGCTATTACTACGATGCGTCGTGATGAAAAGGTGACTTCCGTATCTTTTATGGCGGATAAAAATGCATTGAAAGAATATGGAATTCAATTTAAGAAAAATTACGCTTTTATTATAGTGACAAGTCAAGAACCAAATGAAGCTATTTATGATGTGGTTATTGATCCATGCGGAAATGCGATGAATTATTTTCGAATACAGTTGATGTTGGTGCAAGTACATCTATTTTAGATGAGTCTAGCTCTTCTTTAGAATTTGCCAAGAAAGTGAAAAAGAGTTGGAAAAGAAAGGCTTGAAAGTAAAAATCTTGCGTAAGGAAAATGAAACTCCAGGCTATTATGGAGCGAATGGTCGTCCAGCACGTGCTATAAGACAAAAGGCAAAATTATATTTAGCTTAGGTGCTAGTTAGATGAGAATGTTTATGCTCCATATATGTTAAACGAGTCCTTATACAAAATAGTGGATTAGCCAATACGGTTT
>ENA-OQIR01000443-OQIR01000443.1-human-gut-metagenome-genome-assembly--contig:-NODE-443-length-18237-cov-4.163225_pt1 | contig 18237 bp, 26 predicted proteins | sample MGYA00242580_ERZ504745 | MGnify/ENA primary metagenome ERZ504745 (study PRJEB26092, sample SAMD00036214) | human gut metagenome | host: Homo sapiens | study: EMG produced TPA metagenomics assembly of... | reverse complement strand
TTTGGAAAGAATCTATATATAGATCATCAAAGATGGTATTATCTTGATGGAAGGAACAATTCGTTTTTTCTTTGTTCCTTTATGTATATGCATTTTAGGGACTACGATTGCATATACGTTCAAGAGAAAGGTTGATATTGTTATATTGCCTTTAGTTTTTTATTACGGTGTTAGTTTTGTTGCTCAATTTTTGATTACCTGGAATATGGCATTTATTTATGTTGATCCTATAGCTATTATGGTCAATGGTGCAATTAGTGGATACAGTAGTTTGCTTCTAATGTTATTTACAATTGTGATTTATGTTATATGCATAATTGTTGTTACATTAAAGAGTAAGAAGTGTGATTGTTATGCTAAATAAACTAAAAGAATTAGTAAGCTATTAAGTAGGTATTTCCTTTTGATTTTTGTGTTAACACTTATTTCAGTGTCTGTGTTTTTAAGAAATCTTAAAATGGTAATGATAGAGTATGCACCGATAAAGAAAACTGATTCTTTATTTAGTGCCATTCGAATTGTACTAATGGACAAGAATTATAGTTTTGATTATGGGTTTATATATCCAAATATGATTTCTATGATTGGTTTTATACTTTTTGTAATAGTAATACTATGGATTATAGAAGATAATAAAAATTTTCACTATAGCGAATATAATTTTTGGCAATATCGAATGTCAAAAGTTTCATTTTTAAATAGTATCACAATTGACTTGGCTAAAAAATGCTTCTTTACTTGGCTTTCGATTTGTATTTTTATAGGTTTCATTTGTGTCGTTGAACATTGTGATGTTTCAAACTTATTTATGATTTATATGTATCTTATTCGTTTCTTTTCGCTGTTGTTTGAGATTATCTTTTTGCGAACGATTTTTCAGATATTATACAAGAAAGAGTTTTTTGTATATCTACAATTTCTTTTTCTGATATTGATGACATTTCTTGATAACTATTCTAAAACAAATTTAGTGACAATGAGTCCAAATTACGATTTTGAAGGAGTATATTTTTGCATAATAATTGTGACGTCAGTTTTATCCTATTGTCTCATCAGAAAATTTTACATAAATCAAAGTGAGGATTATTTATGATTAGTTTAAAAGGTGCTTCAAAATCTTATAAAGGCATAACAATTTTTGAAGATGTAAATATTACTTTTATGCCCAATAAGTGGAACTTCATTGAAGGAGTGAACGGATCAGGAAAAAGCGTTTTATTAAAGCTTATATGTGGATTTAGTAAACCAGATACGGGTATAGTTACGGTAGATGATTATGTTATCGGACAAGACTTTGACTTTATACAAAATGCAGGGATCTGTATAAATTCACCAGATTTTTTAACAATTTATCTGGGATGGATAATTTATTGGAAATCGCTAAAATAAAAAAGATAGTGACAAAAAATGAAATCTATCAATTTTGTAAATTATTCGGATTAGAGGAAGATATTAATAAAAAATATAAGTATTATTCTTTAGGTATGAAGCAAAAGCTTAGGATTATTCAAGCAATAATGGAAAGTCCAAATATTTTAATATTAGATGAGCCTTTTGATGCTTTAGATAAACAAGCTAAACAAATCATGCAAAATTACCTGAATGATTTTATCAAAAAAGAGAATCATTATTTAATATATACCAGTCATTCGAATGAACACAAAGAATTTGCAGATGTAATTTATAGCATAGATGCTAAAACAATCAAGGAAATTAAAAATGTTGAATAACAAAAATATTCATATAAAAAAGGAGGTGGACCTATGAAGAAGTATGCAGCGGCATTGCTAAGTGTATTCTTGGTTTGTGGATGTTCGAATATAACACCAAATAATGAAAAAGTAGAGGCTAGTCAGGAAAAGCTAGAGAATATGACAGCCTTATATACTGGTCTTGCAGAAGCGAATGAAACGATAGATAATAAGTCGAAAATTGGTGTATGGGCCTATTATGAGGATGGTACAAAAGAATTTATTACGGAAGGCTGGACTGTCAAAGAGCCTGTCACATTAAAAGCTGGAAAGACTTCAGAGGTTACTGTTGAATATCAGGGCTTAGAAAGTACGATTATGGTTGAATGTAGTGAAGTGGATGAAGCATCCTTTAAAGCAGAGTCACAATCGCCTGATCAATCGGATTTAGAGGTTACACATTCTAAGTGGTATGGAAAGAAATTGACATATACAGGAAAAATCATAGCTCGCGTAGATGATAAAGATTTTAGAGGATACATGATCAGTATTTTTGATGATAAGTCTTATGTTTGTGTGCTTGATTTCAATAAAGAATTTGATTTTAAAGAAGATCAAACCGTTACGTTCTGGGCATATGGTCTTGGGCGTGTGGAAACAAAGGGTTTGTTTGGAAAAGAGAGAAGTTGTATTGCGTTTAAGGCAAAATATATGGAAGAAGCATAATAACATGTTTATGAATCACAAAATGGTGAGGAGGAAAAACTTATGGATTTAAATGATTATGTTAAATTTGATGATTCTTGCAGACAATTTGAGATTGTTACTGGAACACAAGGAAAATACTCTTATGATGATGTGATAAGAGTATCTGTTTTAAATGAAAAGGCAAAGTATAAGGGAAAAGGAATTCCATTTACAGCTGTGCTTCCGGGTGGACCATTACCATACGGCTTATTACAGAATCCATATTTGTATGTTGGAGTAAAAATTGTTTTAAAGAATGAAACTGTATTAGCTATTTATGTGTCAAAAGAAAAGACAATGGTCAATACAGATCAGTACATACAAGATCGTAAGATCGCAAAGAAGATAGAAGGGGTGATTAAGAATGTGTGTAAAATTTCATGATGAAGAAAAAAGATTAGAAATCATTGGTGGTGCAAGCTGCTTATATGAAGAGATTCAAAAGTGTTCCGTTCAAAATGAAGATGCAAATTTCAAAGGTAAAACAAAACCATTTACACATACTATATTAGGTGGAGCTACATTTATGGCGGGTGCAGTAGAACCAATGATGTATGTAGGAATTAAAGTTGTTTTGAAAGATAATAGTGTATTGCCAATATATGTTTCTAAGGAAAAAGTGTTATTTAATAGTGATAAGTATTTAAATGATGTTAAAGAAGCCAATGCAATATTGAAGAAATTAGAAAAGAGATTGCATGTCTAAAGAAAGTTAGGTGAAAAAATATGTGGAACAGGCAACAAGTTAAAGAACAAGCTAAACAAATCATGAAACGCAACTATTGGAAGATGTTTGTGGTTGCGTTGATTGCAGGAATATTGAGTGGTGATTATGTGACTGTTATTCAAACAGTACAAGATTTTGTACCTGATGTTGTAATGCCAAGTATGTTTTCTTCAATCCTTTCATTTTTATCAATGGGATCTATTGTAGGATTATTATTTTCTATCTTTATTGGTAATGTCATTGTAGTTGGAAAAAGTAGATATTTTATAAAGAACCATGATGTAAATCCTGAGCTTGGTGAAATCTTTAGTGGTTTTAAAGGCAACTATTTAAATGTAGTAAAAATCATGTTTTTGATGAATTTAAAAATATTACTATGGATATTCCTATTCATAGTGCCTGGAATTATTAAAGCTTATGAATATTCTATGATTCCATATCTATTGGCAGAAAATCCTAATATTACTACAGATGAAGCTTTCTCGTTATCCAAACAAATGACGACTGGACAAAAGATGGATTTATTTGTCTTAGATTTATCTTTTCTAGGATGGTATTTTCTAGGCTTTCTTTGCTTTGGAATTGGAGCATTGTTTGTGCAGCCATATGATGTAGCTGCGTTTACAGAGGTTTATTTGATTCTAAAAGAATCTGTAAAGAAAGATGAGTATGCAACGGATATTCAAAGTGATTAGAAATGAAAAACCTCTATTGATTAATATAACAATGTAAATCCAGGATGGATAATAAAAGAGTATCATTTGTTTATGGTGATACTCTTTGACTATTTATCTCTCATTTTCATCAACGTAGATACACTCAAAGCCCATGTTCATTTTCTTTGGGAAATAGTCTTTTACTAGATAATATTCAGTATCTCGGTTGAATACGATATGATAGTTGACTGGATTTAGGTTTGTTGTACATAGTCTTTGAAGACCAAAGAATAATACACTGGATATGTACTTCTTTCATTCGCAAACGTACGTGCAATAGTGTCTCTGCCGTATTCTTCTTCATCCTTTAACTTACCTTTGTAGTAGAACTCCCAAAAGTCAACTTTTAGCTGATCCCAGTCTTCCACTACAGTTAATCCGTTACCGGATCTTTTTTTATGCAGTATACCAGCATAGTTGGCAGTACGGGTATTTGATATCTTTGTATCAAGACGAATATCTATATTGGCAATCCATCCTTCACATGTTTTCTTACCGATATATAGAAGGGCAGTTTTTGTACATGCGTCTGATAAATCATCATCTTTTAAATTGTCATAGAATACTTCTTGTTTTGATTTGCCTGTGTATTTTGAAAATAAAGCCAACTGTTTAGGATTCATAAGTCTACCGTCTTCGTTTACTAGAGTATTCAATGTTTTATAGTTGATTCCTACCTGTTCAGCAAGTTGTTTCATGTTTAAATTTTTTTCTGAACATAAAGAATCTATATAGGATTTTACAGACATAGGACCCCTCCAAATCTATAGATATATTAACATGGTAAAGTACATAAAAAAGATATCCGGAAATATACGCATTATGCAGTTGCAATTTCCGGATTAAATGGTATGATAAATATGAAAGTTATAAGTCGTATTTATAAATAACTTTCTAGAAAGGGGAAATTCAAAATGGAAAAACTATATTGGGTCCCACGGATGTGGCAGCCTATGCGAACATCAGCAAATCCTAGGCATACCAATTCATTCAGGTTATGAAGGATGAGTATGAGCTGGATGAACGGCGACTTTTAAAAGGAAAAGTTCCGGTTGTGATCGTGAAGGATTTTTTTGATTTTAAGGTAGAAAAAAAAGGCTTAATTTGGCTGGCACCAAATTAAACCGGAGGCATGTAATATACCCCTAAGCACGTATATTATAGCACATTATACAAAATGTGGCCTCCTTTTTATCTTTTTTTGGAGGCTTTTTGAATACTTGTTCAGAAAGTCTATTTCGTAATGAGGTAAAAGGAGTTTTTTTTATGGAAAATAATAAGAAGATTAAACCCGGGAGTTTGACACCCCTTTTCACAACTGATCTTAAACATAGCGCTTAAACAAGCGCTTTTCTTTTACTTTTTTGTCAAATTATTTGTTTTTGTATATCGTATTATCTCGTATTCTGTGATATAATTGTATTAGGTGATATTTATGCGTGTTACAACTACTAAATCTAAAACAGATGAATCTTTTTATATCAATTATGCTTTCATCAACGAAAAAGGAAAAAGCACCTCAAGAATCTACAAGAAGCTCGGTAAACTTTCTGAACTTTCTAAAAAACTGAATACAGACAGAGATGGTGTTATGGTCTGGGCAAGAGAACAGGCTCGTATAGAAACTGAAAAATATAAAAAGGAAAATGAATCAGTTTCTATCGCTCTTAATCCAAATATTCCAATCAAGAAGGATCAGCATAACACTTTTAATTGTGGCTATCTTTTTCTACAAAGCATATATTATTCTCTACATTTGGATAATATTTGCAGAAACATTAAAAACAGACATGATTACGAATACGATTTGAACGCAATTCTTGCCGATCTGATATATGCTCGTTTTTTAAACCCAACGAGTAAATTAAGTTCATTTAAGTATTGTCATTCGCTTCTTGAACAACCTACTTATCATTTACATGATATCTACAGAGCATTAACTGTTCTAGCTGAAGAGAGTGACTATATTCAGGCAGAGCTTTACAGAAATTCAAACTACATCCATAAAAGAAATACACGCGTTCTTTATTATGACTGTACAAATTATTATTTCGAAATCGAACAGGAACGTGGAGATGCCAAGTACGGTAAAAACAAAGAAAACAGACCAAATCCAATAGTAGGTATGGGATTGTTTATGGATGCCGACGGATTCCCTTTATCATTTGATCTGTTTCCTGGGAACCAAAATGAACAGCTGACATTAAAAGACCATGAGCATAAAGTCATCAATGATTTTCAATGTTCTCAATTCGTTTATTGTTCTGATAGTGGACTTGGTTCTAAGAAAAACCGTCTTTTGAACACAACAGGCGGAAGAGCTTACGTGATTACACAATCTCTTAAAAAGCTAAAAAAAGATGTTCGAGAAACAGCTTTATCTACATCGCAATATAGAAAGATTGGTTCCAACAAATTCATTGATTTGAATGACCTAGACGAAGAAGATCCAGAAGTTTTTAATTCTATCTACTACAAAGAAGTTCCATATGACAGTAACGAGCTTTCTGAAACTTTAATTGTGACTTATTCGCCTAAATACAGAAAATATCAAGCATCTATACGTCAGAATCAAATACAAAGAGCTCAAAAAATGATTACAGATAGCGGCAAGCCAAAAAAGAATCGTAAAAATCCTAACGATCCTGCTAGATTTCTTAAAAAACAGTCCTTCACGGACAATGGTGAATTAGCTGAAGATGAAATCTGGCAAATCAATCAAGAAGTTATTGAAAAAGAAGCAATGTACGATGGATTCTATGCCGTTGTTACAAATCTTGATGATGATGTTCAAGACATAATAGCCATCAACAAAAGAAGATGGCAGATTGAAGAATGTTTTAGAATTCTAAAATCAGATTTCGATGCCAGACCCGTTTATTTAAGAGACGATGATAGGATCAAAGCTCATTTCCTTATTTGTTTCATGGCCTTATTATTCTTCCGAATTCTAGAAAACAAACTAGAATATAAATATACAGCAGACCAAATTGTGGGCACCATGAAAAAGATGAATCTTACATTATTAGAAGGATATGGATACATCCCATCCTATACAAGAACAGATATTACAGATGACCTTCATAAATTGTTTGGATTCAGAACAGATTACCAAATAACAAAAAAACAGAAAATGAGAAACATCATACATCAAACAAAAGATAAGAAAAAAATACTATAATCCGCAACAACGCAAAAAAGTGGCTCAAAGCCTTTATACTAGGGCTTTGGACCACTTTATTTCTTTTCTAGCTGTCAAAGACAGGATATTATAATAAAAGTAATTCATAAAGTCAATATTTCCACAAGAAAAAGATTCTGTTATCATAATGAATATGAAAACATGCGGAATTATTACAGAATATAATCCTTTTCACCAAGGACATATTTATCATATCAAAAAAACGAAAGAATTAACACAATGTAATTGCTTAATTGCGATTGTGTCCAATCATTTTACCCAAAGAGGCTTACCTAGCCTTTTAAGTATGGAAGATAAGACTAAACTTGCTCTAGAAGCCGGTTGCAACCTTGTGATTGAACTTCCTGCTTGTTATGCAGCACAAAGTGCCGATTACTTTGCCAAATATGCAATTGAATCTTTGCATGCGTTAAATATCGATCAAATTTGTTTTGGCTCAGAAACAAACGATATTGACGCGCTAAGAGAGTATGCCAAACAAATGGAATCGACAAAAGTAGATCCATCATTAAGTATGAATCGAAATTTATATTCAAAAGACATACAGCCAAATGACATCTTAGGCATTCAATATATCAAACAATGTGACAAGTATAATATACTTCCACAATCCATTTCTCGAAAGGATGCTTTCAAAAGTGCCACACAAACACGTAAAGAATACTTTGAAGGCATTGCTCAATTTAAGGATGCCTACTTCAATCCCAATCAAACTTGGGACACTTACTATCCATATCTTAGAAAATTCTTGATTTTAACTGACACAAATATTTTATCCACCTATTTTCTAGTCAATGAAGGTATTGAATATCGCTTAAAAGAAAATGCCAAGAAATATTTGAAGTGGGAAGAGTTTCTTTTGGCATCCATTTCTAAAACATACACAAAAGCTCGAATTCAAAGAACTTGTATGTTTATTCTTCTACAAATCACAAAAGCACAGATGCAAGAAAACAATCGTTTCAATCAAGTGATCGTAGCAGGATTTGATTCAATTGGACAAGCATTTCTTAAAGATAAACAAGTCGTCACAAAATTTAAAGAGCTTCCTAAATTCCTTCAAGAAATCGAACTCAAATGTCAATATTTATCTTTTGACACATTTCAAGCTAGAAAGGTGATTTATTATGATCGCTAGTTTATGCATTTTAATCCTTGCATGTATATACATTTATTTCTTCCCCTTTATCCCAAAAAGAAAGAAACACTATACATATGCATTGCTACTTGGATGTCCTGCTCATGATGATGGAACGATGTCTTCAAGTCAAATTAAAAGATGTAATTTAGCCATAAAAGCATATCAACAAAACCTTTACGACACATTGATTATTTCCGGTTCCAATGTAAAAAATGAATTTATCGAAGCCAAAGTTATGCATGCTTATATTCAAAATAAAATGAATATCCCAACCATTCTAGAAACAAACGCAAGAAATACATTTGAGAATTTCAAATTTTCAAAAGATATTATTCAAAAACAAGATGTATTGATTTTAACATCACAAACTCACGCCAAAAGAGCTTGTGCCATTGCCAGACAATTCTTTTCAGATTATGGCTGTATGTGGTTTAAAGATTTAAAACCTAAACACATCACAAGAGAAATCGTTTCTCGTATTCTTTATATTAAAATTGAATTATTAAAAAAAATAGGAAGGTACTAAAAACACCTTCCTATTGAATTGTACGAATGACTTCATTGACACTTCGTACTTTTTTTAAGTTTGAAATTAAGTTTTGTAGATGTGCTGCATTCCTCACTGAAACCGTCAACTTAGTAGTTGCCTCTAAATTACCATCATCCACCGCAGAATCTACATGTTTTAAATAAACATTGCATTGTTGTAAAGTCGTCACAATATCACTCAACAAGTAATTTCGATCATCACTATGAATAATCAAATTCACTTCATATTGTTTTTCATCTAGACCCTCTTCCCATTGTACAGGAATTAAGCGCTTCTTTTCATTGACAATATTTGGACAATCCGCTCTATGCACCTTGACCCCTTGCCCTTTTGAAATATATCCAATAATCGAATCTCCAGGAATCGGTCTACAACAATTTGCCAAAGATACCGCAATCGTATCAACTCCAGGTACAATAACACCACAACTTGAATGTTTTGTAACATGTGCAGGCTGCTTGTTGTAAATTTTCATAATTTCTTGATCTTCAAGCATATTCGAGCGGTTTTTAACCAAACGATCCACAATCGACTGCAATGAAACACGCTTCATGGCAATACCTACATATAGATCATCCACACTCTTAAAGGATAAGGATGTTAAAATGGATTCTAATCGTTTTTGGTCCATTAATTTCGGATCTAATTTTAAACGTTTAAACTCATCTTCAAGCATCGACTGTCCTAGTTTGATACTCTCCTTACGTGATTGCTGTTCTTGTTTTTGAAGGAAAGCACGAATCTTATTACGTGCATGCCCACTCTTAACAATTTTGATCCAGTCTGCACTTGGACCTACTGAATTGTTGTTTGTTAAGATATCAACAACATCCCCCGTTTTTAAAGGCGTATTTAAAGGTACAATAGCCCCGTTGACTTTAGCGCCTACTGTTTTATTTCCAACCTCCGTATGGATTCTATACGCAAAATCGATTGGACAAGAACCCGAAGGCAAGGCAATTACTTTACCTCTTGGTGTTAAACAATATACATTCGCTTCAAAAATATCTTTTTGAAGTACATTCATATATTCAAGTGGATCTTCACTTTCTTCATCAGTCATCATCGAAAAATCTCTAAACCAAGAAAGTTTATCCTCAATCTCTTTTTGTTCATACTCTGGAGTATAATTACGATTTTCTTTATACTTCCAATGCGCTGCAACACCACGCTCGGCAATCGCGTCCATTTCTTCTGTACGAATTTGAATTTCAAAAATATTACCATGCTCAGGCTCTACAATCGTTGTATGCAAAGACTGATACATATTTGCTTTTGGCATCGCAATATAATCTTTAAAGCGACCTGGAATCGGTCTATATTTAGCATGGATATAACCTAGTATTTCATAACAATGCACAACGGAATCCGTAACGATTCGAATGGCCAATAAATCCAAAATTTCTTCAAAACGCTTATTTTTAGTCACCATCTTTTTATAGATGCTATAAAAAATGTTTTGATCGACCAAAAATACGATATTGAATATTATACTCCTGCATAATCGATTCAATGTCTGAAATCATTTCATGAACTTGTTCGTTACGATCACTTTCACGTTGTTTTACTAAATCTTTGATTTCTTCATATTTTTTATAATCTAAATACTTAAAAGAAAGATCTTCCAACTCATTTTTGATTTCACTAATACCCAAACGATGCGCAATAGGTGCATAAACACTTAATGTTTCACGGGCAATTTTCTTTTGTTTTTCCGGACGCATATACTGCAAAGTTCGCATATTATGCAAACGGTCTGCTAGTTTAATTAAAATAACACGAATATCTTTTGCCATCGCAATAAATAATTTACGATGATTACTCGCTAAATATTCTTCTTCATCTTTAAATTTAATAGCACCAATCTTCGTAACCGCATCAACTAAAGTTGCGATTTCCTGACCAAATAATTCCGTAATTGTATCTGTCGTTACGCCTTGGCAATCTTCTACTGTATCATGCAAAAGACCTGCCGCAATCGTTTTTGGACCACAATGCATCAACGCTAACGTATTTGCTACTTGAATAACGTGAATCACATAAGGTTCTCCGCTTTTACGAAATTGTCCCTTGTGATGTTCATAGGCAAAATCATATGCCTTTTGAATCAACTCAATATTCTCTGGGCGTTTTATATATGTTTGGACATTTTCCATACACTCTTCAAAAGTTACTTGCTTTTTCTGACTCATAATTCATGCGCCCCCTTTCTTAAAATTATACTATTTATTCCCCTTCATAATGTGTTAATGCACAAACAGGGATATCTTTAAATTTTTCTCTACCTTTTAAATCATCCAATTCAATCACAAAAGCCACACCGGTAACACTAGCCTGCATGCGTTCAACCATTTTAATAATCGCTTCTACTGTACCGCCTGTAGCTAACAAATCATCGATAATAACTACTTTTTGTCCTGGTAAAATGGCATCCGCATGAACACAAAGTTCATCTTGCCCATACTCTAGATCATATGTTTCACTTACGGTTTCTCTGGGAAGCTTTCCAGCTTTCTAACAGGTACAAAGCCAACATTATTTTCCAAAGCCACTGGCACACCAAATAAAAAGCCACGTGCTTCAGGACCAATCACAACATCTGCACCAACACTTTTCACAAAGTCATTTAATTGATCCACGCAATAACGCATTGCACTCGCATTCTGCAAAATGGGTGTCACATCTCTAAAAATAATTCCTTCTTTTGGAAACCCCGGAATACTTTCAATATAATCTTTTAAATCCATACTAAACCTCTTTCTAATTGATTCCATTTTACTACTCATACACAATCTCATCAATCACAAAATTCACCTGCTTACGGCCCTGATATTGATTGATTTGAGCCGTACCTATAAAAGAATGAATCGCATTCACACTTTTTTTATACTCTACTTCACTTTGATTAAAACGCATACACTGTAAGCCAGATTCTAATGTATACTTACGATGTTTGTGATTTTGAAAATCATACAACGACTTAATTTGAGGATGAATAATTTCAAAACTAGGAAAAACAAAGCCGGGGCCAAAAGGTCTAAGTACATCTAAGGATTGAATGGTTTCTAAACTCAATTCATCATCCGTTATAATTAATGTTTCCTTCTTTTTCACACTATACGTATATTCCTTGATACGCGCATGAACGAAATCTTCAAACAAATCAAACTCATTTAGATTCAATGAAAAGCCTGCTGCATTTTCATGTCCACCAAATACGACAAAATGTTTGTATGGGCCAAGAAATTCCATGCAGTTAAAGCCTTCAGGACTACGCATACTCGCCTTATATCCCTGTTCATTTTTAGCTAGAACAATACAAGGCTTATTAAATCTTGAACAAAGTGCACCCGCCACTAAACCTATGATTCCTTCATGAAAACTCGTATCTTCAATGATATAGATATCCTCATTCGATTTACACTTTAATAAAGCTGTTTTTTGCATCTGATCCGACATTTGTTTACGAATCGTATTCATTTGTGTAATTTGTGAACCCAAAGTATAAATTGTTTCATCATCATGTGCTAAAAAATATCGGACCACATTGTTGACGTTGGCAAGATTACTCAATCTTCCAATCGCATTTAATTTAGGAACCACCTGAAAACCAATACTTGTTTCATTTAAGTCACGATCTGTAGCTAAAGAAAAAATATGTTTTTCATGTGTTTCATTGATTGATCTTAATGCATTCTGAATCAAAGCTCGCGTTTGCCCTTTGACAACCATCATATCCGAAATACTCGCAAGACCTGCAAGCTGTAAAAGATAATCATCCTCTACACCAAGTTTTCGCATACATTCATAGGCTATTCCAGCTCCACATAAAGTTTCAAAGCATGGCTCCATTAAATCTGGATGTACAACAATATCACAATTCACTTCTTCATCCATTGTATGATGATCCGTAACAATTACATCCATACCCAATTCTTTAGAAAGTGCTAAAGCCGGCTTACTTTTAATGCCATTATCCACCGTAAGAATCAAAGAATATCCTTTCTTATGTGCCAACATCACTGTTGCTTCACTAAGCCCATACCCCTCTTTAATACGGTCCGGAATATAAAAGCCACATTCAAGACCTAATTTTCTTAAGCCTGACACCATGATTGTTGTTGCACTGATACCATCACAATCATAGTCTCCTGCTACAATTACTTTTTCTCGATTTGAAACAGCCTTTAATATTCGTTCTTTAAAGCTTTCCATACATTTCGATTCAGAAACTGGATTTAAAAGCTGTTTACTTGTCCAATACGCCCATTTCGATGAATCTGGTTCTAAAAATTCTAATACTTTTTTTGTTAATTCTGTCATTTGTTCCATGCAAATTATTATACCATATAATAAAAATGTTCACAGACTATTAATCTGTGAACAATTCTTTTTGATATGGTATTTGAAGATGTTCATACGCTTTGGGCGTTACAATTCTTCCTCTAGGCGTACGATTGATAAAACCAATCTGTAATAAATATGGCTCATATACATCTTCTAAAGTCATTGGCTCTTCTCCAATACTTGAAGCAATCGCTTCAAGTCCTACAGGCCCGCCTTTAAATCTTTCAATGATTCCTTTTAAATATTTATGGTCAACCGCATCTAAACCTAAATGGTCTACGCGAAGCCTGTCTAAAGCTGTCTTTGCGATTTCACTTGAAATCACACCCTCATTATAGACTTGGGCAAAATCACGTACACGCCTGAACAAACGGTTTGCGATTCGTGGTGTACCACGCGATCTTAAAGCAATCTCCGCAACTGCATTTTTATCAATTTCTGTATTCATCACACAACTTGTACGATAAACAATTTTTTCTAAATCTTGTAAATTATAGTACTCTAGCTGTGAAATAATTCCAAAGCGATCTCGCAAAGGCGCACTTAAATCTCCTGCACGAGTTGTGGCTCCCACAAGCGTAAAAGGTGGTAAATTAATACGAATATTGTGTACGGTTGCCGAATCTTTACCTACCACAATATCTAGACAATAATCTTCCATAGCCGGATACAATACTTCTTCTACTTGTTTTGGCAAACGATGGATCTCATCAATAAATAAGACATCTCCCGGTTCAAGTGTTGTAAGTATAGCTGCAAGATCTCCACTTTTTTCAATGGAAGGACCACTAGCTGTCTTTAAATTCCCATGCATTTCATTGGCAAGAATATAGGCTAAAGTTGTTTTTCCAAGACCAGGAGGGCCATAGAATAGAACATGATCTAAAGCTTCATTTCGAGATCTTGCCGCATGAATAAACACATTCAGATTTTCTTTTAATTCGGATTGCCCAATATATTCATTTAAACTTTGCGGACGCAACGTCTTTTCAAAGTTATCACACTCTTGTAAATTTCCATCTACTTCTCTAGGCATTTATCTTATACTCCATTTCTTTTTGCGAGTAGAATCAATGCTTGTCGTAACATTTCATCTTCTCCTAATTCTGTATTTTCGAATTCCTTCTTAATTTTTGTTAATTGATTAGTCTTATATCCAAGGGATAAAAGTGCATCCTGAACTTGAGTCCATACTGGATTCGACACAGGACTATCACTCGTTTCTAAAGATACAAACTTACCTTTTAGATCCAAAACGATTTGTCCTGCCGTTTTAGCACCAATACCAGGTAATGATTTCAATCTTTTAATATCATCATTTTCAATGGCTTCAATCATTTCTTTTCCAGAACATACCGATAACATGGTCTGGGCTGTTTTTGGACCAATTCCTTTTACGTTGATCAAACGCATAAAGACTTCATAATCTTCTTCTTTGATAAAACCAAACAATAAGATCGCATCTTCACGAACGTGTTGATATGTATAAAGAAATAATTCTTCATTCATTTTTTGACTTAACGCATTAGCCAAATATACTTCATAGCCAACACCATGTACATCAAGTACAACACGATCATTTCGAATAATCTTTACAATTCCATTCACAAACGCAATCATTTTACACCTCAATATCAAGTTGGACTGGACAATGATCTGAACCATATATATCCGTTAAGATCTTCGCATCCACAATTTTATCTTTTAATTCTGGCGATACTAGCCAATAATCGATTCGCCATCCTGCATTCTTTTCACGCGCCTTAAAACGATAGCTCCACCACGAATATTCTACTTTTTCCGGATATAAACTACGATATGTATCCACAAAATAAGCTAATAGATTTTCTTTAAAACTATCTCTTTCTTCATCTGTAATCCAGCATTTTTATTGATTTGTCTTTGGATTTTTAATAATCAATCTCTTCATTAGCTACATTAAAATCGCCACAAGCCATAACCGGTTTATCCAATGATTTTAGATAGGCACTAAAAGCTTTATCCCATTCCATACGATAGTCTAATCTTTTTAGACCATCGCCTGAATTTGGTGTATAAACAGTCACAACATAATATTCAGGATACTCAAGAGTTATCACTCTTCCTTCTGTATCATGTTCTTCCATATTCATCCCATAACGAATGGATAATGGTTCTTCTTTGCAGAAAATCATTGTTCCACTATACCCTTTCTTTTGAGCACTATTTATATATTGATAAGGATATAATTCACAATCTACTTCAATTTGATCGGGTTGTGCCTTAGTTTCTTGAATACAAAAAATGTCTGCATCCAACGCATAAAGAATTTTGACAAAATCCTTCTTTAAAACGGCACGAATCCCGTTTACATTCCACGAAATACATTTCATAAAAAAACACCTCAGAAGCATTATACCACACGAAAAGAAAAGGCTACACAATGTGTAACCTTAGTTTTCAATAAATTCAAATTCAAAGCCTAACAAACGTACTGTATCTCCATCTTGACAACCTGCTTCTCTTAAAGCTGTATCAATTCCAAGATAACGCATTTTGTTGGCAATAGATAGAAGTCTTCTTCCGTATTCAATTTATTGATGTCGAATACTCTTTCAAGTCTAGGACCTGAAACACTCCATACGCCATCATCTTCTTTTTCAATAAGGATGTCTTTCTTCTTCTCTTCAAATGTATACATAACACCTGTTTCACCCGTATCTTCCGTAATTGGGAATGCAGGTGTTGTCGCAAGAAGATCTGCCGCTTTTCTAAGTACTGGATCTAAACCTTCATGAATAATTGTTGTTGTTTCATAGACTGGAATATCTGGATACTTTTCTTTAAAACGACAAACATTTTCTTGGGCATTTTCCATATCCATCTTGTTAGCAACAACAATTTGAGGTCTTTCCAATAAACGAATCTGGTAAGATTTCAATTCATTATTAATAACTTCATAATCTTTTAATGGATCTCTGCCATCCTCTGCCCCCATATCAATCACATGGATGATAACACGACATCTTTCAATATGGCGCAAGAATTGATGACCTAAACCTTTACCATCACTTGCTCCTTCAATAAGTCCTGGTAAATCGGCTAAGACAAAGCTTCTTCCATCACCCGTTTGAACAACCCCAACATTTGGTGTAATCGTCGTAAATGGATAGTCTCCAATTTCAGGACGAGCTTTACTTACGGCATCAAGGAATGTTGATTTTCCTACACTTGGAAATCCAACCAATCCAACATCGGCAAGTACTCTTAATTCTACAACACAATCAAATTCTTCACCCAAAACACCTTGCTCTGCATATTTAGGTGCTGTGTTGTGGCTTGATCTAAAGTGCCAGTTTCCACGACCTCCACGACCTCCATGAGCTACAACTTGGCGTTGGTGTGGTTTTGTCAAATCGGCAAGCACTTGATTATTATCACTTCTTTTTACAATGGTTCCTAATGGAACTTTAACAACTTTATGTTCCCCATTGGCTCCGTGCATTTTTTTATTTTTACCTTTTTCACCCGGAGTTGCGATAATTTTACGATGATAACGCAAATCTAATAGAGTTGTCATACCTGGATCTGCTTCAAAAATGACATCTCCTCCGTTGCCTCCATCGCCTCCAAAAGGTCCACCATAGGCAACATATTTTTCGTGGCGAAAACTTACTAAACCATCTCCGCCTTTACCTGCTTTAATATGAACTTTGACTTGATCTACAAACATATATACCCTCCTTTCCATTTCATTAAAAAAGATCCCAGCAACGGGATCTTAAATTTCACACTTGTTAAGCTTGTGGATAAACAGAAACTTTCTTTTTATCTTTACCAAGACGTTCGTATTTAACAACACCGTTAACTAATGCGAACAATGTATCATCAGCACCACGTCCTACGTTAGTTCCTGGATGAATTTTTGTTCCACGTTGACGATAAATAATGCTTCCAGCGTGACAAGATTGTCCATCAGCTAATTTAGCTCCTAAACGTTTTGAGTGAGAATCACGACCGTTCTTTGTAGAACCAACTCCCTTTTTAGAAGCGAATAACTGTAAGTCTAATTTTAATAACATTTTTTACACCTCCTGTACTTGAATATTTTTAGGATAACTTTCTTCAATACTTTGAAACTGAACTAATAGCGTATTTAGTATGATTTGTAGTTCAGCACATTCTGTATTGTTTATTTTCAATTCAACATCCCCTGCATCTACATCATAAGAAATGAAACTTAAATAGCCAAGCTGTGCGATTGCGTTGATACCACCAATAATAATGGTACTGGCTGCAGAACAGACGATATCTTTTCCATACTGATCATATTCAGCATGTCCATGCATAGAGATCAATGAAATACCATTATCATCTCTAGCAATTTTAATTTTAATCATAATTAAGCTTCGATAGCTTCAATTTTTACACGAGTGTAAGGTTGACGGTGTCCTTGTTTACGACGTGTTGAAGATTTTTTAGCTTTGTATTTCACGATAGTGATTTTCTTTCCTTTGCCTTGTTTTTCAACAACACCTGTTACCTTTGCACCTTCTACGAATGGTTTACCAAATTTTCCATCAGCGTATAATACTTTGTCAAATGTAACAGTGTCTCCTTCGTTAGCTTCTAATTTTTCAACGAAGATAACAGCATCCTTTTCAACACGGATCTGTTTTCCACCAGTTTCGATAATTGCGTACATGTGTGCACCTCCTATTCATTCTATTTCACATTTAGCTTGATACTCGCCATCAAGGTGTGAATTTTCAACTTAAAACCTTTTCTGGGCGGTTGCAAGTCCATACACGGAGTTTGCAACATTGATATTCTAAAGGATGAAACGCAATACGTCAAGATAAAATTCTATTTTTTAACTCTATGTTTTATACCGATAAACTGGAATTTTCAAATTAGTCTTTGCAAATAACCTTTGAACCTTCACCGTCAATTACAATTCCCTGACGGTTGTTAATTGGGCATAGATTCAAATCCGAAAACTCAAGTCATTATTTTCTCGGTAACTTTCTTAAATGGTGCTGTAAGATAATGCGGAAGAACATAGAAATCAATCAAATCAAGCCTGCATCATCTTCTTGTGAGTACGTCCTCCGGGCTTTTCATCCATTTGCTCGAT
>ENA-OQIR01000442-OQIR01000442.1-human-gut-metagenome-genome-assembly--contig:-NODE-442-length-18261-cov-2.902559_pt1 | contig 18261 bp, 14 predicted proteins | sample MGYA00242580_ERZ504745 | MGnify/ENA primary metagenome ERZ504745 (study PRJEB26092, sample SAMD00036214) | human gut metagenome | host: Homo sapiens | study: EMG produced TPA metagenomics assembly of... | reverse complement strand
GCAAGGCAAAACAAATTATAAAGTCAAAGTGTTTTTTGACCATAGTAGCGGTTTGACTGCTGAGGACAGATTGAAACGCATTATTCAGGCAGAAGCAGAGAGAGAATCTGCGTAAGTAATATGAAAATATCCATGCACCCCTTGACAAAGCTTTCAGAAGATACGCTCCTTGCTGCAATGGAAACAGCCGGTAATAAGGAGTTTGATTCTGAAACAGAAAAGAAAGGGCTGGGGACTCCGGCAACAAGGGCAAGTATCATTGAAAAATTGGTTTCTTCCGGTTATGCACAGAGAAAGGGTAAGCAGATATTGCCAAGTACCGAGGGAAAGGAATTGGTAAAGGTCATGCCAGAGTATCTGAAATCAGCAGTAATGACAGCGGAATGGGAGAACCAGCTGTTGATGATGGAAAGGGACAGATTACAGATACTCAGTTCATGGGAGAGATTACTTCTCTTGTCCGTAAGATTTTAGAGGTATGCAGGGAGATACCGGAAGAGGAACGCAGGAGATTCCAGACTGCAAGGGAAGTGATCGGCAAATGTCCGGTCTGTGGTTGTGATGTTTTCGAGGGCAAACAGAATTTTTACTGCTCAAACCGTCAGTGTGATTTTGCCCTTTGGAAAGAAAACCGTTTCTTGGGAAGCATGGAGAAAAATCTGGATAAAAAGATGGCAAGAGAACTTCTTGATAAGGCTTGTACCCATGTAAAAGGTCTGTATTCTAAAAAGAAAGATATGAAATTTGATGCAGATCTGTTACTCACACTGGAGGATGGCAAGCGAGATTCCATCTGGAATTCCCAAAGAAGAAAAAGAAATAAGACAAGGAGGTAAAGCGATATGTCTAAATTACAGGACATCCGGGATCTGGCACAGGAACATGCTGTATCAGTGAGCGGTTCCCCCAGAGACTGGATGGATTATATGGACACAGCATCGAGGTTATATCGTTATTCTTTTTCAGATCAGCTTCTGATCCATGCACAGCATCCGGAAGCAACGGCCTGTGCATCACTGGAATTATGGAATGAAAAGATGTTCCGATGGGTGAACCGTGGTGCAAGGGGAATCGCCCTGCTTGATGAAACAGGGCAGCATACCAGACTCCGTTATGTGTTTGATATTTCGGATACCCACATGGTAGCCGGGGGCAGAAGCCCGTATCTTTGGCAGATGCAGGAACACCAGAGAGAAGAGATCCTCACCCATCTGGCAGAGGTCTATGCTCTGGAAGAAAAGGATACAGCAACTTTGCAGGATGCATTGATGGCAGTCGCAAGGGAAATGGTCAGTGATAATCTGGAGGAATACCTGGACGGATTGGAATATGCTGTAGAAGGTACTTATCTGGAAGATCTGGATGAGGTGACGATTCGCAGTGATTTCCGTCAGCTGGCAACAGACAGTGTTTACTATATGCTTTCCAGGCGATGCGGGCTTGATCCGATGGAACTTCTGGAAGAAGAGGACTTCATGCATATCACAGATTATAACCGTCTGTCAGTTCTCACCTTTCTTGGAAATACGGCAAGCCAGCTCAGTGAGAGTATTCTGATTGATATTGGAAAGACCGTACATAAAATTTCTCTGGAAGAAGCGAGAAAAGAGGTTGAAAATTCCAATGAAAGGAATTATAATAACTTTACCACGTTAATGCGTGAAACTAAAAACCGGGATGCAGAAACGAAAAAAGAAGAAAATATTGAAAATGAAGGAGGAACCGATTATGGAACTGACATATCATCGCAAGGGAGATTACCTGTTTCCGAATCTGACCGTCGAAGAGGAAGAAGTGACGATCGGGAAATACGGGATGCTGCGGAGGACATTTCTGAAGGAACACAAGAACAGCCTTTATCAGAGCCTGTTCCTGACCGGGAAGCTGAACAGCCATCTGGAACAGATCGAGAAAGCAGCACAGGAGAGAATGGACAGCCAGATGGAGAAATTACTGGAGAAGAATCCGGCACCGGACAAGGAAGCAGATCCGATGGCATGGACAGCACACATGAACGCACTGATGGCAACAGCGGAAGAGAGCATCTTGACGGAATTGGTATACAGTTAGTCGAAGATACAAGAGAAAATGGATTGAGTAAAGCAGAGGAAGAGATTACCTCTGCTTTATCTTTGCCCGAATATCCAACTGCAGATGAACAAAGGCGGAACATCGAGGAAAGGACAGCTGCCCTTTATGCCGGAGAAATCCCGATTCCAGAGGAAGTTGTTGATGAGATCTTACGGACAGGAGGAAACCGGAAAGCAAGCCAGCTCCGGATCATCTATAATTTCATGAGCGAACAGACACCGGAGCAATATGCGGAGTTTGTAAAGCGTGAATACCGTAAAGGTGGAAAAGGCTTTCAGATTGATGGAAATGAATATTCAGTCTGGTTTGATGAAACCGGGATGCAGATCGCAGTGGGGCATACGGTTACAGACCATATCTTAGATAAGGCATTTTTATCATGGGAGGATGTCAGCGGACGTATCCATCAGCTTTTAGATCAGGGTGAATATGCACCACAGTCTGTATTGGATGCGGCAAGAAGTAATGCAGTGAAAGAACACGCCCAGGCTCTTGCCTATATGAAAGGGGATATGGCAGAAGGAATAGCCGAGATTGTTTTTGACGAAGAGGACTTACCACATCTTCGCAGTATCTATCCGGAGATCACAGATTATCTGGAAGAAAAGCTGGAAGATCCCCAGTGGCTTTCGGAACTGAATGAAAGACTGGATGCACTGGCAGAAGCCTATGAAGAAAATCATTCCATTATGCGTTTCCATCATTATAATCCTGTAAATATCTCAAAGCAGTTTCAGAAGTTTGCGGATGAGGTCATCCCTTATCAGGCAAGGGACAGGTTTGCCTGGAAAGAACATCCGATGTTCATTACACAGGATGAGATTGATGCTTTTCTTGCAGGAGGTGGAGCGTATTCGCAGGGCAGGCTCAGGACGTATTCTTTTTATCTGCTGCATGAGGATGAAAGAGCGAGGACAGGTTTTATCAAGGAACAGTATGGGATCGGTGGAAGCAGTCATGCACTTTCCGGTGCCGATGATTCACATGCAAACTATGATGGAAAAGGATTGTTTCTTGCAAGAGGTGCTTATGGGAATCCATATACGTCAGTTTTATTATCCTGGAATAAAGTTGCAAACAGAGTAGCTTATCTGATAAAGAATGACCAGTTCCTGCAGGCAGAAGATTATGCTCGTATGCCGGAATATGAGAGGGAGCAGATGGCAAATAAGGTACTCCGTTTTTATGACCGTCTTCCGGAAGAGATGGACAGACCATTTACGGAGGACTTCTTCTGGGAAAAACCAGGAAAAGAAATGGAGGCAGTATTAGAGAATCCAGAGCAGACAGAGGAACTGTTACAGAAGATGGATGCAGCATTGGCAGCTCTTCCATTGTATTTTGAAGCGTATGGGACAAACTATCAGCAGAAAACAGAACTTCTCTCGGAACTTCATCAGTATGCAGAAGGAACCTATACGATTTTCCCGACACCGGAAGCAGAACCGTCTTTTGCAGAACCATCCGGGTACCAGATGACTATGTTTGATTTCTTGGATACGAAGGCAGTGATAGAACCGACCGTAGTAGATATGTCAGATGTGGAGGAAATAGAAGAGGAAGAGGTTACTGCTGAAAAATCTATTTCAGAGAGTCAGGAGCAGGAAATAATAGAAACTTCTGAGGGACAGGAACAGAAAGAACCAGAAGAAGAGGTAACAGCTAAAACAGCAAAAGAGTTGGCGGAGTCCTGGGATGAAGGTGTTTTTGCGTATCAGGGGTATCATTTTGAAGCAGTAGGGGTATTGCCGGAAGGAATAGAAGGAAAAGATCTGGTTGCACAGACCCGTTCCAATACAGAACTGCATTTATCAACCTACCATACAGAAGATTTCCCTAAATATTCGTATGATGATTTTTATGCAGTCAGCAATGCACCAACTGCCGATGTGTTCCGGTGCCTGAAAACCGGACGCAATTATATTCCCGGAGAAAATGAACTGTTTGGATATGAGGGAGAATTCCAGCCATATTTGAAACCAGAACAGGAAAAAGCCTTGATAGAACCACACAACTTCCGTATCCAGATAATGACCTTGGTGCAGGCGGTCCGAAGGCAAAGTATAAGGCAAATATGGAAGCCATCCATTTGTTACAGACCTTGGAGAAAGAAGAACGTCTGGCAACACCCGAAGAACAGGAAATCTTATCCCGTTATGTTGGCTGGGGTGGTATCCCACAGGCATTTGAGGAGAATAACAGCAGCTGGGCAAATGAGTATCTGGAATTAAAGAATACCTTATCACCAGAAGAATACAGTGCAGCAAGGGCATCGACCTTAAATGCTTTTTATACGTCCCCGACCGTGATCCGAAGTATGTATGAAGCACTGGAAAATATGGGACTGAAACAGGGAAATATTTTGGAACCGTCCTGTGGTGTCGGTAACTTTATGGGACTGCTCCCGGAGAGTATGGGCAAAGCCAATATGTACGGTGTGGAGCTTGACCCGGTTTCGGGCAGGATTGCAAAACAGCTTTATCAGAAAAATAAGATTGCCGTACAGGGATTTGAGGAAACCAGTTATCCGGACAGCTTTTTCGACTGTGTGATAGGCAATGTTCCATTTGGGGCGTATCAGTCAGTGACCGCAGATATGACCGGCATCATTTTATGATCCATGATTATTTTATTGCAAAATCCCTTGATCTGGTCCGTCCGGGCGGTGTAGTTGCAGTGGTAACTTCCAGTGGAACGATGGATAAGCAGAATCCGGCAGTGAGACAGTATATCGCAAACCGGGCAGAACTGCTTGGAGCCATCCGATTACCGAATAATGCGTTCCAGAGAAATGCCAATACCAGTGTTGTTTCTGATATTTTGTTTTTCCAGAAAAGGGACAGGGCATCCATTGAGGAACCGGAATGGTTAAATTTAAAGGAAATACCGGAAGGCTATTCGGTCAATGCTTATTTTGCAGAGCATCCGGAAATGGTGCTTGGTGATTTTACTACAGAAAGTACCCAGTACGGAAAGCAGGAAGTGACCGTAAAACCAAAAGAAGGCATTACCTTAGAAGAACAGTTAAAAGAAGCGATTAGGAATATCCATGGCACGATCACGGAACTGGAACTTTCCGATACCGAACTGGAAGAAGATGTGGTGTCCATTCCAGCAGACCCGGAAGTAAAGAATTTCAGCTTTACGGTGGTCAACGAGGAAGTGTATTATCGGGAAAACTCAGTGATGAACCGGATGGAACTTCCGGCGGCAACGACCGAGCGTGTAAAAGGCATGGTAAAGATCCGTGATGCAACAAATGCCCTTATCCAGTGCCAGATGACTGAGGGAAGTGATGAGCAGATCACACAGCTTCAGGGGAAACTCAATGAAGAATACGATACATTTACCGCAAAGTATGGTCTGCTCAGCAGCAATGCCAATAAAAGGGCATTTAGTCAGGACAGCAGCTATTGTCTTTTAACATCCCTGGAATTTCTGGATGATAAGGGAGAATTGAAACGGAAGGCAGATATTTTTACGAAGAGAACGATACGCCGGGCAGAAACCGTAACTTCCGTCGATACAGCCAGTGAAGCACTTGCCGTATCCATCGGGGAGAGGGCAGGCGTTGACCTTGCATATATGTCACAGCTTTCCGGAAAAACGGAAGGAGAACTGACCGAGGAACTTGCAGGAGTTATCTTTAAGAATCCAATCGGTGAAAAATGGGAGCCATCGGATGAGTACCTTTCCGGAAATGTAAGGGAAAAATTACACATTGCAAAACAGTTTGCTGAGAATCATCCAGAATATATGGTCAACGTGCAGTATTTAGAGCAGGTACAGCCAAAAGACCTGGATGCGTCAGAGATTGAGGCAAGACTTGGAGCAACTTGGATTTCGGAGGACTATATCACACAGTTTATGGCAGAGACATTCCATACACCAAGATATTATGTCGGTGACCGGATTAAAGTCCAATATGCCGAAGTGACCGGGCAGTGGAATGTCACAGGAAAAAGTATAGACAGCTATGGAAATGCTCTTGTTACTTCTACTTATGGAACGCAGAGAGCAAATGCGTATCGTTTGCTGGAAGATGCCTTAAATCTTAGGGATACCAAGATTTATGACACGGTGCAGGATGCAGACGGAGAACACCGGGAATTGAACAGAAAAGAAACGATGCTTGCACAGCAGAAACAGGAATTGATCCGGGAGGAATTTAAGTCCTGGATATTCAAAGACATGCACCGCAGGGAAGATTTATGCCAGATCTATAATGAACGATTTAACAGTATCCGTCCAAGAGAATACGATGGAAGCCATATCCAGTTTGTCGGTATGAATCCGGAGATCACCCTGATGCCGCACCAGAAAAATGCAGTGGCTCATGTATTGTATGGAAATAACACTTTGCTGGCCCACTGTGTAGGAGCCGGAAAGACGTTCCAGATGATCGCAGCCGGTATGGAAGCGAAGCGTCTGGGACTGTCACAAAAGAACCTTTATGTTGTGCCGAACCATTTAACGGAACAGTGGGGAAGTGACTTCTTACGACTTTATCCGGGAGCAAATATTCTGGTTGCTACAAAGAAGGACTTTGAACCGGCAAACCGAAAACGATTCTGTTCCCGTATTGCGACAGGGGATTACGATGCCGTGATTATCGGGCATACACAGTTTGAGAAAATCCCTCTTTCCAAAGAACGGCAGATTGCCATGCTGGAACAGCAGATTGCAGATATTACGTTCTCTATTGAAGAAGCAGGACGACAGGCAGGGCAGAATTATACGGTCAAACAGCTGGAAAAAACAAAAAAGAGCTTACAGGCAAAGCTGAAAAACTCAATGACCAGACCAGAAAGGATGATGTCGTGACATTTGAACAGCTGGGAGTAGACAGGCTGTTTGTGGATGAAAGTCATTCATTTAAGAACCTTTTTTATATACAAAGATGCGGAATGTGGCAGGAATCTCCCAGACTGATGCACAGAAAAGTTCGGATATGTTTATGAAGTGCAGATATATGGATGAACTGACCGGCGGCAGGGGAATCACCTTTGCGACAGGTACTCCCGTATCAAACAGTATGACGGAGCTTTACACCATCATGCGTTATCTCCAGTATGACACACTCATGCGTATGGGCATGGGACATTTTGATTCCTGGGCGGCAACGTTCGGGGAGACAGTGACCGCAATCGAATTATCACCGGAAGGAACGGGCTATCGTGCGAAAACACGGTTTGCCCGTTTTTTTAATCTTCCGGAGCTGATCTCCATATTTAAGGAGGCTGCGGACATCCAGACATCGGATATGCTGAATCTTCCTGTACCGGAAGCAGAGTTTATCAATGAAGTCTTAAAACCAAGCGAGGAACAGCAGGAAATGGTCGGGGCATTTTCGGAACGTGCAGAGAGCGTAAGGGCAGGCTTAGTGAATCCAACCGAGGACAACATGCTGAAAATCACGAATGATGGAAGAAAATGTGCCCTTGACCAGAGGTTATTAAATGAACTTCTTCCGGACGATGAAACAAGCAAGGTCAACACCTGCGTAAAAAATGCGTATCAGGTATGGGAGGAAGGAAAAGCAGAACGGACAACACAGCTGATCTTTTGTGACCTGTCCACACCAAAAGGGGATGGCAGTTTCAATGTGTACGATGATGTACGGGAGAAGCTGGTCGCCAGAGGTGTACCGAAAGAGGAGGTCGCTTTTATCCATGAATATAATACGGAGGCAAAAAAGCAGACCTTTTTGCAAAGGTAAGAGCCGGGCAGGTGAGAATCCTGATGGGTTCCACACCGAAACTTGGTGCCGGTACCAATGTGCAGGACCGCTTGATCGCCTTACACCATCTGGACTGTCCGTGGAAGCCGTCTGATCTGGAACAGCAGGAAGGTCGAATCTTACGACAGGGAAACCAGAATGAGAAGGTAAAGATCTTCCGGTACGTTACGGAAAATACATTTGATGCGTACATGTGGCAGATTCTGGAGAACAAGCAGAAGTTCATCAGCCAGATCATGACCAGCAAATCCCCGGTCAGGGCCTGTGAGGATGTGGATGATACGGCACTTTCCTATGCCGAGATCAAAGCACTTGCCACAGGAAATCCGTATATCAAGGAAAAGATGGATCTGGATGTGCAGGTCAGTAAATTAAAGCTCTTAAAGGCGAACCATACCAGCCAGATCTACCGCCTGGAATCCGATATTGCAAAGAATTTCCCGGTACAGATCAGTGCATTGAAGGAACGGATTGCCGGAATGCAGGCAGACTTGCAGGTCATAAAAAGCGTGGATTTACAGGATAATGATGCCTTTGTTATGAACGTAGGGAATGTCAATTATGCAGATAAAAAGGAGGCTGGGGAAGCGTTACTTGCAGCCTGTGCAGGATTAAAGACAGTCAGTACCGGCGGCAAAGTCGGGGAATATCATGGATTTCGTCTGTCAGCGACGTTTAATGCGTTCACCCATACGTTTGAATTGACGGTCAAAGGAAAATGTTCCTACAAGCTGGAGATTGGAAAAGACCCCGCAGGAAATATCCAGCGTATTCACAATGCTTTTTCTTCGATTGAGAGAAAGCTGGCAGAGAGTGAGCAGAAACTGGAAACGGTACAACAGCAGCTTGCGACTGCACAGGAAGAAGTGAAGAAGCCGTTTCCAAAAGAAGCAGAGCTGAACGAAAAGATGGAACGGTTATCGGAATTAAACTCCCTGTTAAATATGGATGAGAAGGGAAATGAAACCATCATGGCAGATGAAGATATTGGCAGGGAAGCGAGTTCGGAAAGCAATAAGAGAGAATCTGTGGAGAAACGGGAACTGCCGGAAATCGCAGATAAACAACATAAGCCTTCTATCGTAGACCGTCTGAAACAGGAAAAAGCACAGCAAAATGCACCACAGCAGCCGACTGTGCAGAAATCAGCAAAGAAGAAACACGAACAGGAGTTATAAAAAGTTTCCCGTCAGGATATTTTCTGGCGGGAGAAATCCAAAAGGAGGATTTGTTTTATGGCAAATAATATAGAGAAACAGTTAAAGGAAATATCGGAACGGCTGGAACAGGGCGTAAAGGAGATTTTTACTTCGGAACGGTATACGGAATATCTGAATACCATGTCCAAGTTCCATAATTACAGTTTTAATAACACCCTTCTGATCTCCATGCAGAAACCGGAGGCTACTCTGGTGGCAGGGTATCAGGCGTGGCAGAAGAAGTTTAACCGCCATGTAAAACGTGGAGAAAAAGGAATCCAGATCATCGCACCGGCACCCATCCGTGAGAAACAGGAGATTGAAAAGATTGACCCTGTAACAAAAGAGCCGGTGATCGGGGATGACGGTCAGCCGGAAACAGAGATTGTGGAGATGGTCATTCCAAGATTTCGTGTGACAACGGTATTTGATGTCAGCCAGACAGAGGGAGAGCCGATTGCAGAGCTGGAAGTACCGGAACTTACCGGGAGTGTACAGTTTTATGACACGTTTATGGAAGCATTGCAGAACATTTCTCCTGTTCCAATCCGCATGATGGAGATAGAAGGGGAAGCAAAAGGCTATTATCATCAGACGGAAAAGTATATCGCAATTCAGGAAGATATGAGTAATCTCCAGACCATGAAAACCGGAGTCCATGAAGTAAGCCACGCATTGCTGCATGACCGGGAAGTAATGGATGCGGAAGAAATTTTAAAAGACCGGACAACCAAAGAAGTAGAAGCAGAAAGTATTGCCTATATTGTCTGCAACCACTTTGGTCTGGATACTTCCGAATACTCTTTTACCTATATCGCCAGCTGGTGTGAAAGCAAGGATATGAAAGCACTCCGGGCATCTATGGATACCATCCGGAAAACGTCTGCGGAAGTCATTGAGAATATCGAGACACAGATGCACGAGCTGGAAATGGAAAGACCAGTTCGGGATACTTTTCATAAGGAAGATTTAATTCTGCATCTTTCAGGCAGTATGGGTTCCGAGTTTACTTATGATCTGATCGAAAACATGAGCAGGGAACAGTTAGAGCAGAATGTGGGGGAATACGTCCGCCTTCTGGAAAGTGGTGAGATAGAGGAGAATGAGAAACCACTGGAAAGTTTTCTGGAAGAAAAAGGTGCTGCCGTCACACCACTCTATGACAGCAGTGGACACGGAGAAAATTATCCGATTGATTTTTATGATGTGGAATATGATGCTGACACAGGCGTTACTTATTTTTCTGACCTTTCTCCGAAAGAGCAGGCAGAGATGCTGGTGCAAAAAGCAGAGTTTCCAAGAAATATTTTTTCAGAAGAAGAAAAGGCATTTGTAAATGAATATGCAGAAACCTTCCCCGGACAGGTGGAAAGACTGAATGACCTGGTATGGGATATGAGGGAATCTTACGATGAAGCCGGTTCAAAGCTGGTGTATGAAGTGATCCAGGCAGCAAGAGTGAACTTCCCAGCAAAGGAACCGGAGATTGCAGAAGAAACAGCCATGCAGTATGCCCACCGTCTAATCGAAACGGCAGAAGCTGCCAATACGGGAGATTTTACAGATTCCCAGAAAAATCTTATTGTGAATTTTGCATATAAGATGGATGACAAAGACGAAGTGCTTGGACTGGTGAACCGTATGATGACCGCAATCCGCAGACCGGAAAGTGAATATACGAGAAGCCTTATGAATGAAACACAGGCACAGATTGACAATTTTCCGGATGGCATGATCGGTTTCACCGAAATGCACGAGGCAGGAATCCAATTAGACCATATGCTTCCGCTTACGAAAGACCGGGCATATGAATTATACCGTGGAGGGGCAGAAATTTACATCTTACATGGAAATCCAGAGAATCCACAACGGGCAGAACAGGTGCTTGTAGAGACGGAAAATGAGATCCTTGGATATGACGGTATCTTTGGAATCACAGAAACAGAATGGGAAGTCCAGAAAGAAAGAGAAGTCTCTGCCACAAAACAGGAAGCACTGGAACAGCAGAGTGCAGAAAAGATTGATGAGACACTTCTTCTGCATGGAGAAAGCGGAAGGTTTGCCATTTATCAGATGGATAGTGGAGATGAGCATACCTATCAGTTTATGGGAATGGAATCCGCAGAGAGTCTGGGCTATACCATTGACGGAAAGGATTACCGGATGGTTTATGCAGCACCGTGGATGCCAACGATCACGTTAGACAATATTTTTGAACGCTTTAACATTGACCGACCGGAAGATTTCCGTGGCCATTCCTTATCGGTAAGTGATGTGATCGTGATAAACAGGGGTGCAGAGATCACAGCCTATTATGTAGATTCTTTTGGATTTCAGGAACTTCCGGAGTTTGTCCAGCAGAGAATGAACATGCTGGAACATAATTCCGTCAGGGCATATCCGCCAGTTTATAAAGGAACATTGGAACAGGCAATGGGAGAACGGGATGTGGATGCTTATCTGGATTCCAGAAAGTTAAACCTGGACTGTAAGAAAGCAATCGAAGAAGCCATCCGGGAGAATTTTGACGGGCTGCACTTAAAGCAGGATGCGGCAAAAGAAGTCGTGGAACGCTTCGGGGAAGAACGTATGAATTTTGTTATGGCAAATACCATCCGTGAACTTTCCCATGATGGAAGATTTTCCAGACAGAACAAAGACTGGGCGGAGCATATCGAAGTCCCGGAAAATATCAGCCGGGGCAGAAATCTGAACCTGGATTATGTGATCGAAAGCCACCCGGCAGTTTTAGATGGGTTTATCGACATGGCAAGAGCTGAGATCCGGATGCAGAGGATAGAACAGGCGATAGGAGAAAACGAAGTGACGATCACGGCAGAGACAAGAGGGTATGAAGCAGAAGGACATAACGGGACATGGCATACGGTTGATGAAAAGGAATATGCCGGGGAGAAGTTTTTCTTAATGGAACATGATGAATTTGGCTCCGATGTGGCAGGCATTATCGTAGCAGAAAATGGACAGCTTGTAGCGGAGGACTTGTGGAATGGGTTTGATGCAGGAGCGTTAGAAGCTGTATCAGAATATTTGCAGGAAAATGGAACAACACTCTATGATTTGTCGGAATTCCCGAAAGATTCTGCTGTAACCCTGCGGAGTGGACAGACACTTACAACCGAAGAAATACAGGCAGTACAGAAAGATACCTGGGAAGAAACGATAGTAGGAAAAAATGAATCTGGAACGGATGTCCGGTTTAATTTCCATGCAGTCAGTGAGGTGAAGCTGCCGGAAGGCATAAAGTTAAAAATGCCAGAGATCCATTACGTTGATAATTTTTATGTGATGGAAGATGTAAATGCAGAGGGTGTAGTAAAAGTAAACCGGTATGAATCACTGGATGAAGCGATGCAGGAATATTTACGCCTGCCAAATCATCAGGAAAAAGTGCTTGGTATCCAGAATACGGAAACAATGCAGGAAAGCATGGATTTTATCCGATGTGAAAACGGGATAGATCGGCTGACCCATGCGTATGAACAGATCGGAGGGTGGCTGAATCCAGAAATATATGAAGCGGTAAATAAAATGGAAAACATGCTGGACTGGAATGAGGTACAGATTGCATATCAGATTGGAAAACAATATTTTACAATCCAGACCGCAGAAGATGGCTATGACTATACGTTTTACAATGAAGATTATCAGGAGGATGATGGAGGAATCTATGACAATCCGACAATCTATGTAGATGAAGCTGCCAGTGATATTTTAGAAGATAAAGGGTACTCACTGGAAGATGCAAAAGTAGTGGATTATGAAGACTGATGGCAGATGTGGAAGAAGTTCAGGAAGAACAGATGCAGCGGATACAATTAGAAAAGAACTGCCCGGCAAGTATTTTTGAAGGATTTCGCAGGGAAGAAGCAATGCAAACCTATGAAGGAATCGCAATGCAGTTTACCAGGAGTAAAGGGTATCTGACCATACAGGCAACAGAAGAAGGATATTCGTTTATTTTTTATGACTCTGATCTGCATGAAATTCAGGGTGGGGATTACGATAATCCAGATGCATCCATTCAGGAAGCTGCTTATGAAATCCTTAAAAGTGAAAGAATGGATGATATGGAATGTGTCAAAGTGGATTATAAAGAATTTGAAGAAATGACGATCCAGCACTCTAAAGATTTATTGCAGGAGGGGGAACTTCGTGCGACTTCTGAGATTGGAAGAAATGAACTGGCATTAAATAGCTGAGCAGAGCAGAAGTAGAAAGAGGGGTTCTGTATCATGCACAGGCAGTATTAGAAGATATGGGAATGGAACAGGAGGTAGAGCTGCTTGCTGCAAGAGTGTATGGTTCCAGAAGCAGACAAGACCTTTACCGGGAAGATTCTGACCTTGATGTGGTTCTTTCCTATAAAGGTGATATTCGAGAAGATAGCTTTTTCAATGCTTTAAATGAATCCGGTATAGCAATGGCAGGAATTAAGGTGGATATTAATCCGATTGCAGAGGAGCGAATCACTCTGGCAGAGTATATAAAAGAATCTGAAAAATATCTTGACCAGCAGGAGATTAAAAAGCTCGCTACGGATTTGGATAATTTTAGTTATGACGTTGATACCTATGAGTATAACGATACGATTGAAAATAGAGAAGAACAGGTGGAAAAACTTACGGAGGATATTTTGAATAAGAAAACAGAAGCTATCAAAGACTGGCTGCTTGAGGTATCTGAGGAATCCGATATAGACAGCGATGTTATAACTGCCCGTTCTTTACTTTCCCGTCTGGAAGATACAGAGCGATTTTCTATCTTTGACAAACAGCCGGAGCAGGAACAGCCAGAAGCTACGATCAGTTTTTATGTCGCAGAGTGCATGGAGTTTCCGGTCATGGGAGAGTACCATAACAACCTCACTTTAGAAGAAGCCATTAAAATATATGAGAGTATCCCAGCAGAGAGACTGCATGGATTAAAGGAATTGGATTGATCTGCAAGATGGTGATGAAGATTATTCCGGGGAATATGAGTTGATGAGTGCAGACCGGATACGGCGTGATCTGATAGATATGATTCCACACTATAAAGAAAGCCCTCTGGTGCAGAAAGCAATCGCAGACATGGAAAAGTATCTGGATGAAAAGCATGGAAGGGTGCAGGAAACAGAACATACGGCAGAAACAGTAATAGGAAGTGGACAGAAGCCTTTTGCGGTTGCGGCAGACAGAAGGCAGAGCAGGAACTGGTATCTGTAAGTCAGAGCCAGTCACAAAAGGCAGAACCTGCAAGCAGAGAAAAAGGTGAAGTGAAGAAGTCTGTGCTGCAGTCTTTAAAAGATTTTCAGGCAAGGGCAAAAGCACAGGAACAGAATAAAACAACGGAGAAATCCAAGACACATAAGAAGGGAGAGGTGGAATTATGATGGATCTGGCGATGAACTTTGATGCGGATGAATGTTTAGTAACCGCAATGTTTGATAAAGGAAACAGAAATGACACGATGGAGGCAATCGACCATATCATTCCTTTTCTGAAAGGCGATGCAGATATGATCGGGCTTGTCTGCAATACCATAAGAAAACTGTTCTGTATGAGCGATGAAGGATATGAAGTTTTTCTTATGGATCTGGAAGAATATAAAATGGAACTGGAAGAGGAGGACGAAGAATGAGTACAAGTCAGTGTGCAGTATATCAGGTAAAAGATACCCCAGAGTACCGGGATGTCCGTTTCCGTTCTTACGAGAAACTGAAAAGCGAAGGAAGAACAGTCCAGATAGAAAACTATCAGCAGGTGTACATTGGAAGAATCCAGCCGGGGGAAACTCCGGCTGATATTAAACTCCGTTTACAGAAGCAACGACCGAAGAACTTCAAAGGTCATTCCATCGGTTGCAGCGATGTGATCATCATTACCGATGATGGAAAAACCACAGCTTACTATGTCAACAAAGATGGTTTTATCATCATTCCGGAATTTCTCACAATCAAAAGTTCTTCCGATACCAGACTTTCCATTGATACGACCGGATATGAAATCGAAGGAAAGAAAGGAACATGGCTTGCCCAGGATTATATCCTAATGAATGAGAAGAAATGGTTTCTGATGGAACATGAGGAGTATGGGACAAGAGCAGCCTATGTGATTCTCAGTGAAGAAGGTACCGTAGTTATGAATGACTGTTACAACGGCTTTGATGAAGAAGCCAGACGGAACATTCAGAATTTCATGCAGCAACAGGCAGAGCAGGTACAGCAAAAACAACAGGAAATGCAGGCACAAGCCCAGACCGGACAGACACAATCTGGAGAAACACAAAAGAAGAAACCAGAGCTGGCAAACTGGCAGAAGGTTATGGATAATGGAGAATATCTTCGCAGTGCAGAGATGGCAGAAGAAGCCAACTATAATATGATTGACGGACTGATGAACAACACTCCAAAGAAAAAAGATAAGAACGCTCCACGGAGATCGGTACTGAAACGGCTCCGTAATCATCAGAAGAAGATAGCCAGTCAAGGAAAAGGACAGCCGCAGCAACAGAAGGCGGTAGAAGAAGAGATGGAAAGGAAGAAGAAGTAATTTTCAACAGAGGTGGTCTTGCTATTGATGTAGCAGGGCCATTTTTGTTGAAAATATAAGGGAAGAAGTTATAATGATATCTATAATAAAATGTGAAAAGTTAGGAGAGAGTAAGAATATGCACGGTAGGATTCTAAGACAAAATATATTCATATTACTGATAAGTATTTTTATGGGAGGAATTTATTATAAGTTTTCTACATGTAAGGAGAAAGAGCTGCGGGATATAGCATTTATGATAAAAATGCTGTTATTAATTATATCATTTTTATTAGCGTTTGCTAGGCAGGATTTTATTATTATAGGAGATATAGCTTTGGGTGGAAGAATGCCAGTAATGGTGCTGTACTGCTTGAAATCGCAGATGCTTTTATTGATAGAAAAATAACTTTGCACGACTAAATAAGAGAAAGAAACATAATTCAGGTTCAGGTATGAAAATGAGAAAAAAATAATTTTTGTAAATTATATGACCTTTTATATGTTGCCACGCACAATTAGTAGAAAATAATTTGGAGGGTAAAAATGGTGACAGTTTTATTTTCTGATACTGAAGATGATGAAAATTATTTGATTATAGAAGAATATACTAAGGAAAGAAGGCGATTATTTTCCAAGCTGTGTTAAAACAGAACGAATATAAACAAACAATAGTTTGGTGGTAATTAGCTTATATTCTTTGACACCCTAATGACATAGGATAATCACTATGGTATCCTATTCTTGCAATAGCGGTAGGGCCCTCGACTTGCAGAAAGGATGATTTTCGTGTCAAAAGCAGAAAAGAACAGAGAAATAGTGAAGATGGTAGAAAAGCGAATTAAGGATTTAGGGTATCAAGGAAAACTTGAATTTGATCCTATTCCGAATACTTTTAAGAGAAGAAATCATTTTACAAGAAAGGTGGATGGTACAGGAGTATTTACAGCTTTCATGTGGCAGATGAATTCCTTGTCAGGTGATAGATTAATAATGGAAATTGATTCTAGAATTAGTGATGCCGCAGAACATTTCGGTTTAAAGTAAAGAGGGAGATTATCTGAAAAATTATTTTCTGCTCCTTAGTCCGTCTAACCAGACAGATTAAGGAGCAGAGGTTCTTATAGGATTGAAGTGAGCTATTAAAAAATTTAACAATTAGAGAAAAACTCTTTGATTTTTTCGGAAAAGATGTGATGAGTTACTTGATGGAATGGATATAGAAAATAATAGTAAGTGAAGGAGATTATTTATGGATATAAAAATTACATTATCAGATGTTTGTGATGAATTGTATAGACGGCAACAAAAAAGGAATGGAGAGCTATTTTCTAGGCAAACAAAACAACAAAAAAAGAATTTTTTGTCGAAGAATATAAAATATTTGAAGGAAATATTCAAAGCAATGCAGATTACTGATTATATGAAATATATCAAACCGAACTTTCAAATGGAAGAAAACGGATATGAATTTTCATGTAAAAGCCAAACATTTCTAGTAGATTTGTTAGATAAATATACGGATAATAATGTTTTGGAATTGCGTAGAGGGCATTTATACAAAGTTTCAGATAGATGTATTGTTTGGAGCGTGGAAGGATTATATAAAATGTTCAAGTATAATGGTGTTCCAGAAGATGTATTAAATCAGATAGGGATTGTAATGTCGAATTATACAGATTATCCGGTTAGACTTCGATATAGTAAAATGTTTCAAATGACGTACGACTTGGAGCAATTAGCAAGTAGACCTTTTTTGCCGAAATGGATGACAAATCTGAATGGAGAAGATAATTGTTTGTGGCTTGATGCTATGCAAGAAGATTTGAAATTATTTATTCAGAAATGGAGATATATTTATGAAGATATGGGAGAATGTCGGCAAGAAGAAGTAAATAAGTTGGCTGAAGAAGGTTATGCCAAAATGACTCAAAATCAGATTAAACGGGCTGAAATTGAATTTGAATTAGCCATAGAACTTAGTAATGCATTGGAAGAAGATAAAAAATTAAAACAGTTAAATGACGAGCTGAATAAAGAGATAGTATACAAGAAAACGGGGTACTATGCAGATAAGCAGGAAGCATATGAATACATGAAAAAAAGAATTCAAGTTCGTACTGAGGAAATTGAAAAAGCTGTATTTGAAAAATATTGTAACGGAATAGAAGTTCCTCCTGATGATATAGGAGATATAGTCTTTGATGATATGAAACCTGCTAAAGATATATTGAAAGAGGCCGTAGATGCTTATCATGAATCAATATTACCGAAAATTAAGATTGATTTACCAGATATTGATATGAATGAGGTTATTGCACAGTTTAAAATGGAGCAGGAATTAAAAAAGAAAGAAGAATCATTTAGTAATAAGTAGGCTGCGTTTTTTTGCTGGCATTTCAGTAAGATAATACTATGGCATATAGCATTGAAATTGATATAATAATATGACTCCCCATGGCACATGTATTAAACACGTTTCATGGGGAGATATTTTTATGTATTCTGATTATTCAGTAGATTTTTCAGAAGTAGATTCTTTCTTTTTTCGGGACTTTCCAGAAATCATTTTATGACCAGAGTAGATAGCCATAATCATACAGAGAAGAGAGGAGACTGTGAGAAAAAGTCTGTAAATAAGATTCTTCTATGATATGCAAGGGTGGCAAGCCTGAAAATCAGGCTTCTCACCCTTGTTTTA
>ENA-OQIR01000441-OQIR01000441.1-human-gut-metagenome-genome-assembly--contig:-NODE-441-length-18304-cov-3.486934_pt1 | contig 18304 bp, 18 predicted proteins | sample MGYA00242580_ERZ504745 | MGnify/ENA primary metagenome ERZ504745 (study PRJEB26092, sample SAMD00036214) | human gut metagenome | host: Homo sapiens | study: EMG produced TPA metagenomics assembly of... | reverse complement strand
CCCGACCGGGCTCTCCGTCTTGCGCAACCTGCCGCAGCAACTCGCTTGCTGCCAATGCCTTGGGGTGCTCCCGCCACGTCGCCGGCCGTCCCGGCCCAACCGGTGACCTCGCCTGCGGCATCGGATAATCGGTCCATCGACGAGAAGTGGGATGCAGCCGTCGCCGCTTTGCCGGAAACCATTCGTGAATATGTGTCACGAGACAAGGTGCCGACCGTAAAATTCGGCCCCAACCGTAAGGGTCTGCCTTGCTTGTCGATGACGTTCGACAAGTCGCTGAGCCAGCACGCTTTCGCCTTGGCCGTGGATAACAGCGGTAAGAAGGCGGCGGCCGTGGTGATGGATGCCGTGCGCAACGAGTTCGGCGCCAATGCGGTTATTGCACCTTCTGCGGTCGCGGCGAATGGCGAGCGAGTCGAATCCGTCAAACGTATGAGCCCGGAGCAATTGGCCAAGGTCAAGCAGCAGATTGCCATGGCCAAGGCTGGATTGGCCGCGTCGAGTTTGGGCGCGAGCCTGGGCATTCATATGGGGAGCGAGACGAAAGCTCCGAAGCCGACTGCAACAGGCCAAGCCGAGGACGCAGACGACAGCCATCGAGCCGGACAATCCAGTGCATCCACGGCAGCGAAGAACTGGAGTGACGATGACCCTTGGGCCAAGCCGGCCGTAAGCAACGCTTCGCCGCAATCTGCAGACGGGTTCGCGCCTAACGAGCCCGCTGCTACGCCTGCGCCCGAAGAGCATCACAAGAAGCATGTTGCGGTTCCGGACATCAGTGACGGTGTTGATCCGTGGGCCGCTCCGGCTGCTCCTGTTGCACCCACTGCGTCCGTTGCGTCCGCTGGACCCACTGGACAGTCCACTGGGCAGCCAGCCACCGCATCTTCCGCTACGGCAGTTGCCGGCGCGAGCGACGATCCATGGAATCAGACGCAGTCTCAGGCCGCGGTCTCACCGGCGTCGCAACCGGCCGAAGCCGACCCGTGGAACCAGCCATATCAGCAGTCTCCTCACGATGATCCGTGGAATCAGCCGCAGGGGAACCATGCTCAGGCGGCTCCGCAGCAGGAGACGACCCGTGGAATCAGCCTCAGTCCCAGACTCCGGCTTCTTCGGTTCCTCAGACAGTGTCGGGCAATATGTCGGGCGATGACCCGTGGAACCAGCCCCAATCGGTTCCGCAGCCGGCTGCCGGCGATGACCCGTGGAATCAACCGCAGCCCGCACAGCCGACGCCGAATGCCGACCCGTGGAATAGCCAGCCGCAGCCGCAACCGCAAGTCGCGGCCGAGGATGACGAATACTCGATGAGCGACCAGTCGCTCGGCGAGGCGACGGCCATGAATCTCGACGATCTGAAAAAGCTATTCGAGGTCAAAAAAGTCGAGCAATTCGCGGCAGATGATCCGAAGAACCCCAAGAACATCCAGCCTGCCAAGAAGCACTCGGATGAATAATGAGGACGAATAACGAGGAATACCCATGGCACTTGCTTATGACGCGCAATACAACGACTGATCGACGCTTCGGGCGGCTGCCCGGCATCGGGCCGAAGGGCGCGCAGCGTATCGCCTTCTACATGCTGTCCGCGCCCGAAGATGAAGCGCGCGATTTGGCCGAGGCCATCGAAGAGGTCAAGGCCAAGATCCGCTTCTGTGATATTTGCGGCAACGTGTGCGAATCCAGCCCCTGCCCGGTATGCGCCGACCCGAGACGCGACCGTTCGGTGATCTGCGTGGTCGAAGAGCCCAAGGATGTGATGAGCATCGAGCGCACGCGCGAATACCACGGCCTATACCATGTGCTCGGCGGCGCAATCAACCCAATGGCCAACGTTGGCCCTGCCGACCTGCGTATTCCCGGTCTGCTCAAACGCTTAGAAGGCGATGAGGTCAAGGAAGTGATTATGGCGCTCGACCCGAATATTGAAGGCGAGGCCACCACCAGCTACTTGACCCAGCTATTGCGACCCGTAGGTGTCAAGGTCACCCGACTTGCCAGCGGCCTGCCGGTGGGCTCCGACTTGGAGTATGCCGACGAAATCACGCTGGGCAGGGCACTGGCCGGTCGGCGCGAGGCCTAAGCCAGCGTATCATTGGCGCTTTCGCCCTTGCGGCGCATCCACGGCCAGAATGCGCCGTGGCGGATGATGCGCGCGGCCTTGTGGCGTCGTGCCAACCAGATAATGAACAGTCCTGCCGCCAGTATGCCTAGACCAACACCAAGGGCGATATTGCGCGCGTCAAGCACGTCATTCGGCTCGGGGGCCGGCATCGGAATCGCCACGCGGTGCCCGGAGATAAGCAGTCGGTGCGTGTTCACGCCGTATGGCGTACAGGTCATCAAAGTGACGCGATCCTCACCCGGCACGATCTTGAGCTTCGACGTGTCATCCGGCAAAATCACCGAAATGCGGTCCACTTTGTAGCCCAAAGTTTCGCCCATGACTTCGATGTAGAAGAAGTCGCCCTCTTTCACCTCGTCCAAACGGGTGAACATCAGCGCTTCAACCAACCCGCGGTGCCCGGTAATGACCGAATGGGTGGATTTACCTCCCACCGGCAGCGACGTGCCGTACAAGTGGCCGGCACCAGAAGCCAGTGCTTCCTCGGAAGTGCCGTGATAAAACGGCAGATTGATGGACTGCTTGGGCACCTTGATTGTGCCCATCACGCCGTTGCCGGTATTAAGCAGTGACTGGTATTCCTTGTCTTTCTTTGAGGCGGAATCCTCGCCGCTGGCTTGGGATCCTCCTTGAGCGGCGGCGAACGGATCGACGGCTTCACCCAAGATAGGCTGGCCGGATTCAGCGAGCTTCTTGTTGTATGCGCGGGCCGCCGTGAGCTTGTCTTCCGCCTGCGGGTAAGGCCAGCCAGCTACTTCTTTGGCCGTGGTGGCTGTGGTGGCGGCCAAGTTGCGGTCGGACTCGAATTGCAACGCTAGCGGGAAGCAGGCCACGGCGATTGCGGCGATCAGCAGCACAATGGTGATGATGCGCATCGCCCACAGGTTGCGTTGCAGGCGTCGGCGCTCGGCCACGAGATCGCTGATATCGATGACTTCGTCAAATGGTGTTGGAACGAATGCTGCGGGCTCGGGCCGCGCTGAGGAAACGTTGTCATTTGCAGATGCGTCATCCGGCATGGCCGCGTTGTTTTCCCACATTTTCTGTGAGGCACGCTTACTCGTCGAACGTCGATGCAGCAATGCCATAGTCGCCTGTTCCTTCGCTTGATCTGCTCATGATTTGCTTATACAAGACGGCCGGGTCCGTCTTAGTCGTGCATGGCATAGGTGCTGTCGCAAATGGCAACACCGCACGCGCCACACTGCGAAACGTTACTCCGCACCAAGCCTTTCATGCAACATGCCGACGGGGCATATAGGGGCAATGTAGGGGGCATAAGAAGTCTGAAAATGCGATACGAACAACGTTGCTACGGCTGTCAGTGATGCGGCTTACTTCGGACAAGCCGTTGAGATGCAAGGGGATGCAAAGGATTGCAAAGTATGGCAACATGATAAGTCGCAGCGTCGGCGATATTTGGCAGAGCTTTCAAATAGGGGGGTATGAATGCATAAAGAGGGAATATGTTACCTCGATAAAAGAGGCGCTATTGCTGTTTTCGTGGATGTCGGTTCGTCGTCGAGCCGTTGGTTTCGTAGGCGTGAGGGGCGTTCCCGCGTATTCTGTTTTCCGACCAAAGAAATGAATCGCGAAGAGCGCCTGAGCAAAAGCTTGTTCGCCGGATTGCCGAACGTCAAAGGCGCGGTTGCAGAGGATGCGCGGATCACGGATTCGCCGCTGCGTTCCGAATTGGCTAGTGTGATCAGAGAAAAGATGGCACTGTCTGGGCATCTCTCTTTTTAGGTCAAGGAAAAGGGTCTGGCGATAGGCGGTGATGACGCCCATCGTGTTGGTGGCACTGTTGCTGCAAAAAGGAAAAGTCTAGTTCGTAATCTAGTGTCCAACTTCCCTAATAGGAATGGTCCAACTTCCGCAACGAAAATGGTCCAACTTCCACAATTAGAATGGTCCAACTTCCGCAATAGAGTGATTTATAGGTTGATGTTTCGACGGTTTGCGGGAGGGCACATATGGCAGGGGAGAGCTCGGAGATTCAACGTGGCGAGTACCTTCCTCGAGTGGCTGATGGGTTGCTGACTCAGGCATTGCAGTCTTCTGGTGCCGTTCAGATTAAAGGTCCAAAATGGTGTGGCAAGACTGCAACGGCAGAAAGGCAGTCGGCGAGTCAGGTCTTCATGCAGGACCCGGATCGCAGTGCTACGCTGTTGGCCTTGGCTGATACAAAGCCTTCTCTCATCCTGCGAGGTGAGGAGCCGAGACTTATTGATGAATGGCAGATGGCCCCGCAATTGTGGGACGCGGTGCGTTTCGCCATTGATCGAGGGCGAGGTCGTGGCCGATTCATCCTAACTGGATCGGCGACTCCTCAACAGGAACCAGCTCATTCCGGAGTGGGAAGAATTGCCCGATTAACCATGCGTACCATGTCCTTATTTGAATCGCAGGAATCGACGGGCGTTGTTTCGTTGGGAGAGTTGTTCGATGGCAACCATGATGTTTCGGGTTTCTCCGATTTCGATATTGAAAACACCGCGTTTGCGCTATGCCGCGGTGGCTGGCCTGAAGCAGTAGTCGAATCTCGAGTAAATGTTGCCTTGCGCATGGCCGCGGATTATGTCGAAGAACTACTTGATTCTGACATCAATCGTATGGATGGCATAAAGCGCAATAAAACTTGGATGCGTCTGATTATGCGCTCGTATGCGCGCAATATTTCTTCTCAGGCGTCGCAATCCACTATCGCGGCGGATATGCAGGGTGAACCGCCTTCGGAAGGTACACTCTCCGATTATTTAGATGCATTGTCGCGAGCTTGCGTAACTGAAGATCTTCCAGCTTGGAACCCTCGTTTACGTTCTAAGACTGCAGTGAGAACGAGCCCAACCAGACACTTCAGCGACCCGTCGATAGCTTGTGCGGTACTGCACGCGACCCCGGAGAAACTCCTTAATGATTTCGAGACCTTTGGCTTGCTGTTTGAGTCCATGTGTATTCGCGATCTGCGTGTGTATGCTGATGCGCTTGGCGGAGATGTGTTCCATTATCGGGATAAGACGGGATTGGAATCTGATGCGGTCATTGGCCTGCATGATGGACGATGGGCTCTCATTGAGGTCAAGCTCGGAGAAAAGCAGGTTGATATTGCGGCGGCCCATTTGAAAAAGTTGGCTGACAGAATTGATCAAGATCACGAAGGCCGTCCGTCATTCTTGATGGTGCTGACCGCTACGGCTGCCGCTTATCGCCGGGATGATGGGGTATTGGTAGTGCCGTTGGCCACGCTTGCTCCGTGAGCTCGTATCGTGCGTTTGACCCATCGTTCCCAACACAAAAGGAAAAGGCCCGGGCTGCGGGACCGGGCCTTGAAAAGGAGAGAGGAAGAAGAAGGTATTCAGTTATGGGTCTGCGGAACCTCGCCGGTTTGCTTTCGTTTGCCGGTAATTGATAGTTAACCGCTCGAATCTCAAAGGATGGATGCGGCCGCCTCAAAGAATCGCCGGTGAAAACTTGAATATTTGCTGAACAACGTAGGCCATGCCCCGTGTCCACATGTCGGCGCGGGGTCGCGGGGTGAACGCGGCAACCTTTATAATCGTTGCGTTTGCGTAGAATATCGAGCAAACTCCCCTAAGAGAAGAACAAAGGACAGCAGTGGCTCTCATCGTGCAGAAGTACGGCGGTTCGTCGGTCGCCGATACCGAATCGATCAAACGTGTGGCCAAGCGCGTTGTTGAGACGGAAAAGAAGGGCAACAAGGTGGCCGTGGTGGTCTCCGCCATGGGCGACACCACCGATGACCTTATCGATCAGGCGCTGAGCATCGACTCCAACCCGCCCGAGCGCGAGATGGACATGCTGATGACCGCAGGCGAGCGAATTTCCATGAGCCTGCTGGCCATGGCCATTCACGCCGAAGGCAGCCGTGCCCACTCCTTCACCGGTCAGCAGGCCGGCTTCTTCACCGACGCCCGTTACGGCGCGGCCCACATCAAGGCCGTGAGACCGGACCGCGTGAAGAACGCGCTCTCATTGGGAGACATCGCCATCGTTGCCGGCTTCCAGGCATCAACGCCAAGGGTGACGCCACCACGCTCGGCCGCGGTGGTTCGGATACCTCCGCCGTGGCGCTTGCCGTGGCGCTCGGTGCCGATATCTGCGAGATCTACACCGACGTGGACGGCATCTTTACCGCTGATCCGCGCATCGTGCCTTCTGCCCGCCGCATTCCGTCCATCGACTATGAGTCGATTCTGGAGATGGCCTCCTGCGGCTCCAAGGTGCTGGCACTGCGCTGCGTAGAGTACGCTCAGCGTTTCAACATGCCGCTGCACGTGCGCTCTTCGTTCTCCCGTCGCCCCGGCACGCTGGTTGTGCCTGACGGCATTGACCCGCGCACGCTGCCGAACCTCGACTGAGCGCGGCTACAGCGAACAATAATCGTAAGTAATTTCAAGCAAGACAAGGCAAGACATGACTGAAGAAGAAGCGAAATCCATGGGCGACCTGTTCCCCGACCTGGGCCCCGAGCACCGGTGATTTCCGGCATTGCCCACGATCGTTCCGAGGCGCTGGCCACCGTGCGTGGCGTGCCGAACGAGCCGGGTATGGCCGCCAAGGTGTTCACCGAGCTGGCCACCGCCGGCGTGAACGTGGACATGATCGTGCAGGCCGGCGCATCCGTCGGCACTGCGGACATCTCCTTCACCGTGCCCGAATCGGCCGTCAAACAGGTTCAGAACACACTGCTCGACAAGCAGGAAGTGCTGGGCTACCACTCCTTCGATGTGGACACCAACGTGGGCAAGGTGGCCGTGGTGGGCGTTGGCATGAAGACCCATGCCGGTCTGGCCGCCAAGTTCTTCCAGGCCCTGAGCGATGAGGGCATCAACGTGCTGATGATTTCTACCTCCGAGATTCGTATCGCCGCGCTCGTGCCGCTCGATCAGCTCAACGACGCGTCAAGGCGCTGCACACCGCATACGGTCTCGATGCCGATCAAATCGAAGCCGTGGTGTACGGCGGTACTGGCCGCTGAGCCACTGAGCCGCGTTTTTGCGGTATATACGACGAAAGCCCTCCTTGCGGAGGGCTTTCTCAGTTTCGGACTCAGTTTCAACTACTTCTTGGTGATGTAGCCGAGAGCCTTGAGCATTTCGGCGCATTCAAGGGCACCGCCGGCTGCACCACGCAGGGTGTTGTGGGCCAGACCCACGAATTTCCAATCGAAGATGGAATCCTCACGCAGACGGCCGATGGAAACGCCCATGCCACCCTCGTAGTCCACGTCGAGCTTGACCTGCGGGCGGTCATCCTCGGTGAGGTACTGGATGAAGTGCTTCGGTGCGTGCGGCAGCTCCAGCTCGGAAGCCTTGGACGTGTAGTTCACCAGACGGTCGATGAGCTCTTCCTTGGTGGCCTTCTTGCCGAAGTTCAGGAACACGGTGGCGGTGTGGCCGTTGAGCACGGGCACGCGGATGCACTGGGAAGTGATCTTGAGGTCGCCGTCGAACGGCACGATCTCGCCCTTGGCGGCGTCCACATGGCCGAACACCTTGAGCGGTTCCTTCTCAGACTTTGCTTCCTCACCGGAGATGAACGGGATGATGTTGCCCACCATCTCGGGCCAGTCCTTGAAGGTCTTGCCCGCGCCGGAAATCGCCTGGTAGGTGCTCACAACCACCTCGCGCGGCTCGAATTCCTTCCACGCGGCCAGCGCCGGCGTGTAGGCTGAATCGAGCAGTTCGGCTTGACGGCGATAAAACCACGAGTGGTGCCCAGGCGCTTGCGCTGGTGCTCGATCACCTCGAAGTGCTCCGGGTTGATCTCCGGCACCACCATCGGCACGTCCGGGGTCCAGCGGTGGGCGCTGTTGTTGGAGACCACCGGGGTCTCGGTCTTGGCATAACGCTCTTCAATGGCGCGAATCTGGTCCTTCGGCATGTTTACCGCAGAGAACATGAAATCAACGCCAGAGGCCACGGACTCGGCATCGTCGCCATCGACGACCACCATGTTCTTGACATATTCGGGCATCGGGGTTTCCATCTTCCAACGGTCGCCGACAGCTCGGCATACGTCTTGCCGGCGCTGTGCGCGGAAGCGGCAAGCGTGACCACCTCGAACCACGGGTGATTCTCAAGCAGCGTGATAAAACGCTGACCGACCATACCGGTGGCACCAAGGATGCCGACCTTCAATTTTTCGGACATGATGACCTCTATGACCTCTGGGTTTCGATGGATTACTTACGTCGGACGGCCGTCATGCGGGTGGCCGTAAAACAATGCAATTGTACGAAACACGCGGAACAACGGCAGTGGTCTTCCCAGATGGTGGCTGCCCAATGAAGCGAAGGCGATGTTCTACACTGGTAGCCATGTCTATCGCATCAGTAGAGGCCCAAAAACAGCTCGACCGTATCGTGGCTCTCGGCTACCCGGATGTGGCGGATATTTCCGCCGCCGCATTCCGCTCGCTGGCCCGACCTCTGATCGGGGCGCTCGAGCATTCCGATTTGGGATCGAACATCCTGCTGGTGCCCACGCGTGAACTGGTTTCGCCTGAGTCGCTGATTGCACGAACCTCCATCAATCGCATGGCAGGCTTCACCACCATGCCGCCGCGTGACATCGCCAGCTTCCTGCCTCAAGACGGCTTCATGCCGCCGGAAGGCCCGTTCTATCTGGTCGTCAATCCGCACACCGGCACGTGCTATATCAATCGCGAGCCGGATGTGGCCCGCAAACTTATCGACTCCGATGAGCGCCTGCCGCTCACCCTCGAGGAAGGCTTGGCCATCGCCACCCAGCACCCGGAGTGGCTGCTGGAAAAGAACGGCTTCAATCTGCTCGGCTCACGCTCCGCAGACGGCCGCGTGCCGAGCATCTGGATGAGCCAGAACGCACCGCGACTGGGAGCCGTCTGGCCCAATTCCCGCCATACTTGGCTGGGCAACGCGTATTGCACGGCCCGTCGCGGGTGAGTCTGTTCCGTTAAAGCGATTCTCCTCAAAAGACAAGGTCGGCAAGGTGGATGGCGACCGCCCGTTGTCGGCGCATGGGGAACCGTAATGAAAGTCAATAAGGATGGCACCTTCTCCGGCTCCTACCACGACTCGGATATGGGAGCCACGGGAGACGGCTATCTCATAGGAAACGACGTCGATACGCTGAACGGCAAAGCATTGCTCAACGTGACGAGCGGAGCGGATAAGGGATACACGTTCTACGATTTCTCGTAGTGATTCAGCTGCCGTGCGGAGCGGCGGGGAACGTGAAGGACCGGCGCGTATGCTGTGCGAAACAGCATTACGTCCCTAGACTGGTGAGGCATGACGAACCTGCGATTCCGCGAAGACGGCAGCTTCCGCGTGCTGCAGATGGCCGACATCCAAGACGGCCCCAACGTGCTCCCCGATACTATCCGTCTTATCCGTGAGGCCATTCGCAAAGCCGACCCGGATCTGGTGGTGTTCACCGGCGACCAGATTCGCGGTTACGATCCTGCCTACATCGACACTTTCCTGCGCCGCCGTGGCGAGGAACCGGGCGCTCGCGTGCGTGCGGTCACCGAAGTCGAGGCCAAGCTGCGCGGAATCAAGCGGCGGGCCAGAAACCGCGTGAACAATCGTCTGCTGGCCATGAAGTCTGACGGCAGCAATCCCGACGTCCAACAAACCGCGTCCACCACGTCCACGCTGGTCTACTCCACAACATCCGATTCACAGGATGTGCCGACGACTTTGGACGAGCTCATGGACGAGACCCGTGACAAAGTCCGCCGCACGTTTGCCGGCTTCCTTGGCCCGGTCATCGAAGCGGAAGTGCCGTTCGCCGCCACCTACGGCAATCACGATTTCCAGTGCGGCATCCTGGCCGACGAGCAGGACGGCATCTACCGCGAATTCCCCGGCTGCCTGAACCCGGTCGACAGCCTCGAGCCAGGCACTTTTGCCCTGCCCATTGAGGCTTCCGACGGATCCGGGCGCGTAGCTATGTCCGTCATGATGGTGAATTCCGGCGATTACGCCGGCAAGCCTGAAGAGAACGACGCCCAATACCCGGCCTATGTGGTCAATCCGCGCGGTCTTGATTTGGCTGATTCCGATGGGTATGGCACGCCAAGCCCCGAGGCGATCGATTGGCTGGGAGCCGTACAGTCCGAACTTGGCGAACGCAACGGCGACGGTAAGCCGGTGCCTGCCATCGCCTTCCAGCACATTCCGCCGCAGGAATTCTACGATTGCCTCAAAGAGGTTCCCGCATGGACGCCGAACGCGGTGGAAGGCGCACGTACCCACGCCGGCCATTGCTACGTGCTCAACCATGAGATTTGCCGGCCGGGATCGCGGCTGGGTGAGGCGATTGGCTGTGCGGACGAGAACGTCGGTGAAGTGGACGCCTTGCGTGAGGCAGGCGGCTACTTCGCGCTGTTCTGCGGTCACGATCACAAGAACGCCTCGTGGGCCACGCGCATGGCATTGATTTGGGCTACGCGCCTACCTGCGGATTCGAATGCTATGGTCCCAAGTCGCGCTATCGCGGCATCCGCCTGTTCGAATTCCATGAAAGCAACCCGGCCGGCTACGTGACCCGCATGCTCACCTGGGTGATCTGGTGGGCCGATACTCCAGCAACGAGGTGCGCGTCTGGTTCGAGGACCACTGCGTGACCGGTGCCATCAGCATGCGTAACGAATTGCGCCGCCCGCAGGTATTCGCAGTGCTGTCCGGTGCCATGAGCCTCGGTTTTATGGCCGTCATCCGCTCGTTGGTGAAGAAGCGGTGACGACCATAAACCGTCAATACATCAATTCTGCTGATACGGCCTGAATGCGGAATAGGTGGCATCCTCGTCGTATAGCAGGTTATCGGGCTCTTCCGATTTTGGCGTGTAGGGGCATGTGTCAGAGGTGGGTTTGGATGGCGTGTCTGAAGCCGCCGGCGTGCAGCAGGCTTCTGGTGATGTAGTTGTCGAGGTTTGCGGAATCCCAGGGCTATGCCCCTGAGGGTCTCGAGCCTTCCGTTGATGGCCTCGGTGGGCCCGTTCGCGCTGTGCTCCCAGGCGAAGAACGCGAGGACGTCGCCCATGCGCCCCCACGCATAGCTGTAAGTAGTAGTGCTGCGTCGGAACGCTAAGTGTGCTGGCGTATTGTGAGATGAACGGGATGTTGGAATGGGCCGTCGCTAGGATAGAGGAAGTTATGCATGTTACCAATGCGTAAACGAATATCCAATAAGCGATTGTATGAATGGTTCACACAGTAAAGGAGGAACAATGGGTCAGGATCAATCATCCGTTTTTGATCTCGCAGCGGTAGCCGCAGCGTCCAATGGGGGGAACAACGACCCGCTGCTGCCTCCGGCGCGATTCATTGGCGATCCGCAGAAGCCGAGTCGTATGCCGTACAACAAGTACGCCGCCTACGACAAGCAGATCCCGTTTGATTACCCGGAGCGTACGTGGCCGGGCAAGCGACTGCAGCGCGCGCCGCGCTGGTGCTCCGTCGATCTTCGCGACGGCAATCAGGCCCTCGTCAACCCGATGGATTCCGAGCGCAAGCTGCGTTTCTGGAACCTGCTCGTCTCCATGGGATTCAAGGAGATCGAGGTGGGCTTCCCGTCCGCTTCCGAGACCGATTTCGACTTCATCCGTATGCTCATCGAGCGTGAGCTGATTCCGGACGACGTGACCATCGTGGTACTCACCCAGTGCCGCGAGCACCTCATCCGCCGCACTTACGAGGCGCTCAAGGGTGCCAAGCGCGCCATCGTGCACTTCTACAACTCCGTGTCTGTGTTGCAGCGCGAGGTCGTGTTCCGCAAGAACAAGGAGGAGATCAAGAAGCTCGCCACCGACGCCGCCGAACTGTGCAAGGACCTCGAGAACGAGGCCAAGGGCATCGACCTGTACTACGAGTACTCGCCGGAATCCTTCACCGGCACCGAGCCGGAGTACGCCGTCGAGGTGTGCAACGCCGTGATCGGTGTTATCAAGCCGACTCCCGAGCACCCGATGATCATCAACCTGCCCGCCACCGTGGAAATGACCACGCCGAACGTGTTCGCCGACGAAGTGGAGTACGTCTCCACCCACCTCGACGACCGTGACTCCGTGGTGCTCTCCCTCCACCCGCACAACGACGAAGGCATGGGCGTGGCCGCCACCGAGCTGGCCGTGCTGGCCGGCGCCGACCGCGTGGAAGGCTGCCTGCTGGGCAACGGCGAGCGTACCGGCAACGTCGACTTGGTCACGCTGGGCCTCAACTGGCTCACCCAAGGCATCGACCCGCAGCTTGACCTGTCCAACGTGCCCGAGATTCGCAAGACGGTTGAGTACTGCAACCAGATCAAGATTTCCGAGCGTCACCCGTACGCCGGCAACTTCGTGTTCACTGCGTTCTCCGGCTCGCATCAGGACGCCATCAAGAAGGGTCTCGAGGCTCGTCAGGTGGCCGCCGAGCGCGCTGGTGCCGATCTCGACAGCTTCGTGTGGCTTGTGCCGTACCTGCCGATCGACCCGAAGGACATCGGCCGTACGTACGAAGCATCATTCGCGTCAACTCGCAGTCCGGCAAGGGCGGCATGGCTACCTGCTCAAGACCAACCACAATCTTGACCTGCCCAAGCGTCTGCAGATCGAATTCGACAAGATCGTGCAGAACTACGCTGACACGACCAAGAAGGAAGTCAAGGACGAGGATATCTGGCGTCTGTTCAAGGACGAGTACCTGCCGGTCGAACAGTCCGGCATGACCGCCGCCGGTGTGGTTGTGGGCGATACTCATGACGCCTCGCTCGTGCCGTGGGGCCGCTTGAAGCTGCTCAAGGTGGCCGTCAGCTCCGGTGAGGATGGCTCCGACACCGTGCTCAAGGCTCGTCTGCTCGACCGCGGCGTGAACGTCGGGGTCGATGCGCCCGTGGAGCGCGAGGTCTCCGGCATCGGCAACGGTCCGATCGCCGCTTTCCTCAACGCCATTTCCAACTTTGGCGTTGACGCCTCGATTATGGATTACGTGGAGCACACCATGTCCGTCGGCACCGACGCCATGGCCGCCTCGTACGTGGAATGCCAGGTCGGCGAGGCCGATGACGCGCAGATCGTGTGGGGCGTCGGCATCGATTCGTCGATTACCACTAGCGCCCTGAAGTCGATTATCTCCGCCATCAACCGTTTCCAGCGCAAGCGCTGAGCGCTAGCAGAGCAAAAACAAGGCTCCCTCTGATTGCATCAGAGGGAGCCTTGTTGTCTGTGTTTTACTTACTACTGGGTGACGCCGTTGGTGCCGGTGTTCCCGCCGGTGCCTCCGGAATTACCATTATCGTTGCCGGTATTGTTCCCGTTGTCACCGCCGGTATTGTTGCCGGCGTTGCCATCTCCGCCGGTAGTGGTGCCGGGATAATTCGGGCACTCGGTGGAATAGCTCGGATTGGCGAGGCACTGCTGGGCGAACTCCTGAGCCTGCTGTTGCTTCTTGGCTTCCTCTTCGGCCGCCTTCTGCTGTGCGTCCTGCTCAGCCTGCTTCTGCGCGTCTTCGGTGGACTGCTTGTTGGTGTTGTTGGACAGGCCGTTGCTCTGTCCCTTGCCCAAGCCCCAAGTGCCGTCGGAGCCGCCGATCTTGCCGTTGTCTTTAGCGGTCGGGAACTGCTCCGCCTCGGTGCCTTGCAAGGCCTGAGCCATGAACTCCTGGAACAGGTGGGCGGGGTATCCAGTGGAAGAGACGCCGTATCCGGAGAAGGCTGGCACCACTTGCGGATTGCCCTTATCGTCCGGATTCCAGATAGCCCACACATTCATCATGCTGGGGGTGTATCCCACGAACGACGAAGCCATTTCGTCGTTGGCGGTACCGGACTTGCCGGCGACGGGCCGGCCCAACATGCTGGATGTGCCGGCCGCCGTACCGTACGTGGTGGTGCCCTGCATGGCCTTCTGTACCAAAGCGCAGTCGTTGGCATCGAACACCTTGGTGCCGTTGCTGGGCGCGTTGTACATGTCCTTATTGTTGGAATCAAGCACTTTGGACACCATGTGCAAGGTGTTCTTCACGCCATTGTTGGCGATGGTCGAATGGCCTTGCGCCAAATCCCACACGGTCAGGGCGTTGATGCCCAGCACGTTGTACATGGAGTTTTCATCGATATCGCCCTGAATGCCCGCTTCATGGGCGATTGCGGCCGTGCGCTTCGGCGTCAGATGCTCATTGACGTTCATGAACACCGTGTTCACCGAGTTGGCGGTGGCCTGATACAGATTGATGTTGCCCCAGTTGTTCTCCAGAGCGTTGTTCACCTCTTGATCCAAGCCGGTGAAGTGCTGGTGGGAATTGCCGTTGAACAATGTATCGAGCTGACGCCGGATTGCGCGGCCCCCAGCAAAGCGAACGGCTTCATAGTCGAACCCGGTTCGAATACGGCCTGATCGGCATTGTTGAGCTGCTTGGACAGATAATCTGAACCGGCGTATACGGACAATACTTCACCGGTCTTCGGGTCCAGCGCTATGCCGCCGATTTGCAGGGATTCAGGCATGTCGTCCAGACGGGTGTCGCCGATGGACTGCATAAGATCCTGCTTGCTCTTGTCGATGGTGGTGATGATCTTGTATCCGCCAGTATCCAAATCCTCTTTGGTAAAGGCCTTGGACTGCACCAGCTCGCGGCGCACCATATCCAGCAGATAACCGTTCGGCCCCGCGTATTCGTTCTGCTGCGCCACCGCGGCGGTCTGCGGGAACTTGGCATCAGTGTGCTGCTTGGCAGTGATGTAACCATCCTCCTGCATGATGTTCAGCACACGCTTGAAGCGCGATTTGGCCATATCGGCGTTATCGGCCGGATCCCACGTGGACGGTGACGGAATAATGCCGGCGATCATCGCCGCCTCAGACAGCGTCAGATCCTTGGCGTCCTTATTGAAGTATGCCTTGGCCGCTGCCTGGATACCGTAGGAGTTGCGGCCAGATAGATGGTGTTCATGTAATTGCACAGCACCTCGTCCTTGGATTCGGTCTGCGCGATTTTGATGGCCATGATGGCCTCGCGCGCCTTGCCCACATAGGATGTGGTTTCGCCCATGTAATACCGCTCGGCATACTGCTGGGTGATGGTGGAACCACCTTGGCGCGTGCCCTTGGTCACATTATTAATGAATGCGCGGGCGATGCCCTTCAGATCAAGGCCTTTATCCGTGTAGAACGTACGGTTTTCGGACGCCACAATCGCGTTGCCGATGTAGTCCGGCAGCCCCTCGCAAGAGATGATTTCACGATTCTGTTCCGCGTAGGAGCCGATCGCGGTGGTGCCGTCCGCGTAATACACGGTGGTTTTCTCGGCCAACGCGAACTTTTCGGGTTGCGGGACCTCGGTGGTGGTGTACAGGTATGCGAATACTGCGATACCGGCCAGCAAGCCCAGTCCAATCAGGGAGAAGAAGATGCCCAGCACCCATTTCAGTACACGGTGCTTGCCTTTTCCTGTGTTCTTTTTCTTCCTGTTCGGGGCTCGATGGCTATTGGAAGCCTTGTGGCTTGCGTGGCGGGAACGGCTCTCCTGGGGCGTATAGGGGCCCTCCTGTGCGGAGTGGCCGGCTCTGCTTTGCGCGGTGCGCGGTTGCCTCAGAGCGGGGCCATTGCCTCCCGAATGTGCACGACGAGTATAAGAAGCCATGGTGTCCACCGTAACTGTTGGCCTTGAACAATCGTTTGACGTGAGCGTAACCACACGCATTTATGCCGGTATTTTTTCCGGAATTCTTACAATTGGGCACGCTTCTTGATATTGCATGAATATTGCCTGAATGCGCTGGTTGGTCTGCCGTGCGACCCGGCGCGCACGTTTCGTGTCGCTGCGCTGGTCCATACGTCTCCATAGACTTATCCCCAGCCTCCACGCGGCGCTATGTCACCCAACTCCCCCAGGGCAGGAATGCAGCAAGGGTAAGTGGCCTCTGACGGGTGTGTGGAGGTTTTCTTTATGTGCGGATTTGGCTGTGAGCTGGCACTAGCGTGGTCCCCTGTCCGGGGCGCGGCCGTACAGTCGAACGTATGAATGACGCACAGACCCTAGAATTCGCGACCCGCATGCGGCGGTCAATCTGGTCGGCTCAGGCGCAGCGCAGCCTGACTCGTCGTCGAACGTTGTTGACCCATTGGCTGCGCTCGGCCCGGTCTCCGGTTCAGATGCATCGGCATCCACATCAGGCTCCTTACGGGATTTCAGGCCGCTGGACATGGACGATGCGGATGGGGCATCTGATATCGACCGTGGCTTGGCCCGGCTTGACCCGCTTACCGTGCGCCCGCGAATCTCCAGCCGCGTACTGTGCGTGGTATTCGGTCTGCTCCTGATCGCTATCGGCTTCGGCGTGTGGTGGGGGTGCGTGTTTACCGAAAACGGACAATCGTACGACGAACTGGTCTGGAAAAACCTGCACAACGATGTACCGTCCTGGGCCACCGGCGTGATGAACGCCGTCGCACAATCCTGGCTGGTTATCGCTGTCAGCTGCACAATTGCCGCAATCGGCATTATTACGGCGCTGATTCGACGCCGCTGGTGGTTGGCCGGGCAAATCGCCGTGTTCGCCGTGGTCTGCTTGGCCGTCACCCGTATCAAGGGTCTGTTGCCGCGTCCGTTCATCATCAACACTGAATCTCCTGCCGCTAATTCCGCGCCTTCCGGTCACACGATGCTGGCCGCAGCCTGTGCGGTGATTCTGCTGCTTACCGTGCCTCGTGCGGTTCGAGCTTTGGCGGGCGTCATCGGCGTGGTTTGGGCGGTGACCGTCGGTGTCTCCGTGATATACGGACAATGGCATCGCCCTTCGGATGTGGCGATGTCCATCCTGCTGGTGGCGGGATTGGCCCTGCTCGCTCTGGCAGTTACGCGCAAGTCCGGCATGGACGAGCCGGGTCGCCGCGTCTCCTCAGTGAGCGTGCAAATCGTCGGCAGCGTGCTGATTACCGGGGGCCTGCTGTTGCTCGCCTACAGCGGTTATGTGATCTGGCAGGTGGTGCCGGGGCTCAATGTCAGCGCCAGCTGGGCGGTTCAGGGGCGAATGTCAGCGCTGTTGTGGGCATTGCGGGTGTGGCCATGCTCGCATTCGGACTGTTGCTGGCCCTGCGTCAGATCACTGCAGCGCCCTTAAGCCGGCTGGGTCTGATCGGCGCTCCGCCGGCACCGCCCAAACGGTAAAACATGGGGTGCGAACGGCCGAATTTGCCCGGCACAACGGCGGAATTTGGCAGTTGGACATGATTCATGAGTATTATGACGCCAGAAACGTCGTGTGTTTCGCGCAATACATAAGGAGTGGGTATGGCTACCAAACTGGTGATTGTGGAGTCTCCGACCAAGGCCCACAAGATCGGTGACTACCTGGGCAAGGGGTACACCGTCATGGCGTCGGTCGGCCATATCCGAGACCTCGCGCAGCCCAGCCAGGTGCCCGCGGCAGACAAGGCCAAGTTCGGCAAGTTCGGCGTGGACGTCAACGACGGGTTCAAGCGTATTACATTGTCGACGGCGACAAGAAGCGTACGGTCAGCGAACTCAAATCGGCCTGAAGAACGCCGATGAACTCTATCTGGCGACTGATGAGGATCGCGAGGGCGAGGCCATCGCGTGGCACTTGGTGCAGACCTTGAAACCCGAGGTGCCGGTCAAGCGCATGGTGTTCCACGAGATCACCAAGAACGCCATCAACGCTCCCTGAACAACACGCGCGATGTGGATGGCAATATGGTCGACGCACAGGAGACCGCCGCATCCTCGACCGTCTGTACGGCTATGAGCTGTCGCCGGTGCTGTGGCGCAAGGTGGGCCCGGGCCTGTCCGCCGGCCGCGTGCAGTCCGTGGCCACCCGCCTGATCGTGGAACGCGAGCGCGAACGCATGGCGTTCAAGCGCGCACCGTACTGGGATATCGTCGCCACGCTGTCCGCGCCTGACGCGCTGGGGGAGCGTGCCGAATTCTCCGCCCGCATGATCGCGCTCGGCGGCAAGCGACTCGCCGGCTCCAAGGATTTCGGTGCCGACGGCCAGCTGACCCCGGACGGTTCGCGGCGAACGTTCGCCAGCTTGATGAGGCTGGTGTCACCGCCGTGGCTTCGGCGCTGAAGACCGCCGATTTCACTGTGATGTCGATGGAAACCAAGCCGTACCGCCGCCGCCCGCAGCCGCCGTTCACCACCTCGACCCTGCAGCAGACCGCCGG
>ENA-OQIR01000440-OQIR01000440.1-human-gut-metagenome-genome-assembly--contig:-NODE-440-length-18313-cov-5.753822_pt1 | contig 18313 bp, 16 predicted proteins | sample MGYA00242580_ERZ504745 | MGnify/ENA primary metagenome ERZ504745 (study PRJEB26092, sample SAMD00036214) | human gut metagenome | host: Homo sapiens | study: EMG produced TPA metagenomics assembly of... | reverse complement strand
GATTACCGACATGCAGAGAAGCTGCCGAGGATACTCTGAATATCGTCAGAGAATATATGGCAGGTGGTATGTATGGCGGTATCATTCATTGTTTTCATACAGCAGGGAGATGCGGCAGAATATCTGAAATGGGACTGTATCTGGGAATCGGCGGAGTTGTCACTTTTAAGAACGCAAAGAAACTGAAAGAGACGGTTCAGTATGCACCCCTGTCTCAGCTTGTTCTGGAAACAGACTGTCCCTATATGTCTCCAGAGCCAAACAGAGGTAAGAGAAATTCGTCATTAAATCTGCCTTATGTAGCACAGGCAATCGCAGAACTGAAGGGAATTACAGCAGAAGAGGTCATTGATGTGACCAGACAGAATGCAGAGAAACTGCTGGGAATTCATCAATAACCACTGTCATATTCGTTTGAAGAATCATCTGAATTTTCATCCGAACTTTCATCTGAACTTTCATCTGAACTTTCGTCCGAACTTTCATCTGAATTTTCGTCCGAACTTTCATCCGAACTTTCATCTGAAGAGCTGTCAGAAACGTCGAAGAGTCTTCGGTTCCGTCTGATGTGTCTGCCTGATATTCCCAGGAGTGGATGGATTCTGTATCTTCCACTACATTTCCGGTAGTTTTGTCGATCATGTTGCCCTCCCAGTCAAACTTGACGTTCAGCAGGTTTGTATTTGTGGAAGGCTTCACATTCATGGACATGATTTCCTTAAATTTAGCTTTCAGGTTATCGAGAGTAAACTCATCACCGATCACATTTCTTACACTGTGGGAAGAAGCAAGTTCTTCTGTATAATCATCCAGCATATATGGTCCGTATTCTCCGTTATCGTGATTATAATGCATGACCATAGGTTTCACTTCCGGAGAAGGATCTGGATGGTTGATTTGCCGTTCAGAGTTGATTTCTGTATGGTAAAACTTGCCATTCCTTCCAGAAGTTCCGGGAGTTCCTGCTGGGTGGAAACGAAGTTTCCGAGGGAGTAGAATATGGTGGTATTGTGTCCCTGGTCATCAGAAAGCTGTCCGTAAGGCTGAAGCACATGCGGATGACCGCCAATGATCACATCAACACCCTGCTGCATCAGAAAAGCGGCCCATTGTTTCTCGTATTCATTTGGCATGGTTTCATCTTCTGTTCCCCAGTGAGCCACAAAGATGATGCAGTCGCTGATTTCTTTGGCTTTCTGGATCATTGTGGTGATCTTATCCTTATCAAAGATATCGATCATGTACTCATATCCTTCGCCTGCACCGGAATTATTGGTGCCGTATGTATAGTCAAGAAAAGCAATCTTAATACCATTCACTTCTTTTACTTTGACAGTGTCTGCATCTTCCTGGGTGGCGTGGATGCCAAGTACAGGAATATCCGGATAATTGGTGCTCCAGAAATCCAGAGTACTTTTCAGATAGTCATATCCATAATCATCGGCGTGATTTGTGGCGGATTCCACTACATCAAACCCTGCTTTGATAATGGCATCTCCCACTTCCTGGGGAGTGGCAAAAGAAGGATAAGTGCTGACAGCATCGTGGCTTGGAGCAAAAACCGTTTCCTGGTCGATCATGGCTACGTCTGCAGCCTGGATCTGGTCCAGAACATGAGTGTAGATATGGTCATAATTCCATATGCCGGAGTCATTTTCGCCGGATTCATACAGCTTGCTGTGATAAAGATTATCTCCAACAGCAATTACACTTGCAGTGGAGATGACAGGTGTTTCAGCTTTGATCTTATCCTGCTGTTCCTTGAGAGCCGCTGCTTCTGCTGCTTCTTTCTGCGGTTTATGGATCAGGGTGTAATCCATCTGATGCATCACCAGAACGAGCAGAACCAGAACAATAACAGAACACAGAAGACTGATCCGGGAGTTGATTCTCTCCCGTAAATTAAGTGGCATATTATTTTTTTTCATAGAAAATTCCCTTTAACTAAAATAGTTCTTAACAGTGAGAGTGCTGAACAGTTACAGCAATCTGCAGCCTGTATTGCTGTCCTCAGTACCGTATCTCAAATTCATTGCAGACTGCATACGGAAATGAGACAGGAGCGTGTGAACTGTAATCTATCTGTTCATTATAACAAATTTCATGGTTCAAAGAAAGAATTAAGAGAGAAATTCTTTGAAAACCTGCCAGAAATGCTTTGTGAGACAAAGTATTTTAGTGTATAATAGGTAGCAATATAACCATAATGTACAAACATGCTACAGCAATGCTATATGGAATTGCTTAAGCAAAAAGAGGGAGGTAACCGGATGAACCATTATGAGGCAATTAATGATGTACTGGTCAATTTATTTAATGAGATTCTGGACCTGGAAGAACGGGCATTGATTACGGGAGAATATAAGAATATTTCCGTCAATGATATGCACATTATTAATGTAGTAGGTATCCGGGAACAGAAGAATATGTCAACAGTAGCCAGAGAACTGAATGTGACTGTGGGTACATTGACGATCGCTGTGAATAATCTTGTAAAGAAGGGATATATCCAGCGTATGAGAAGTCAGGAGGACCGAAGGGTTGTGCTGATCTCCCTGACAGAACAGGGGAAGAAAGCTTATTACCATCATAAAGATTTCCATGAGAAGATGGTACTGGCTGTACTTAAAGGCCTGAATGTGGAGGAGACAGAGGCATTGACGAAAGCTCTGACCAAGTTGCAGGCATTTTTCAGATCGTATCAGTAGAAGGAGTAAAGATGGAATATACTGAGAAGGATTTAGTAAAGATCGCAAAAAGGGAAAATAATACGAAGAGAAACTATCTGGTAGTGGATCCGCTTCAGGGAAAGCATATTCCGGTAGTGCCATCAAAGGCACTGGATTTATTTGCTGCTCTGGCAGATACTTTCAGGGAGAAATACAAAGATGAAAAACTTTTGCTGGTGGCTTTGCGGAGACAGCAACTGCCATAGGTGCTCAGGCAGCGATTACTGTGGGGGCAGATTATATTCAGACCACCAGAGAAGTTATTCCCGGCGTGAATTATCTGTTTTTTTCCGAGGAACACAGCCATGCCACAGAGCAGAAGCTGGTAAAAGATGATATTGACAGAGTAGCGGCGGAGACGGATCGGATCATATTTATTGAGGATGAAGTAACTACCGGAAAAACAATTCGGAATATCATCAGTATTCTTGACAGGGAATATGACGGAAAATTTAAATATTCAGTAGCATCTCTGTTAAACGGAATGAGCGAGGAGAATCTGGAACGTTATAAGAGACAGGGGATTTCTCTGTATTATCTGGTAAAAACGGATCACAGTACTTACGGAGACAGAGCAGAAACATTTAAGGGAGACGGATTTTATTATAAATGTCCGGATAAGGCCGCAGAGTATACAACGATTTATGTTAAAGACCGGATGGATGCCCGCAGACTGATTGATTCCGGGAAATATGAAGAAGCATGTGAGAATCTGTGGAGAGAAATCCGGGAGAAAACCGGAAACATGGCTGATAATATATCTGGCAAAAGAATACTGGTGATCGGCACTGAGGAGTTTATGTTCCCTGCACTTTATATCGGAAGAAAGATGGAAAAAGAGGGAGCCGAAGTAAGGTGCCATTCGACTACAAGAAGTCCCATTGCTGTGAGTCTGGAAAAAGAGTATCCCCTTCACAGCAGATATGAACTGAAAAGTTATATGATCCGGACAGGAGAACGTTTATTTACGATATAGGAAAATATGACAAGGTATTGATTGTCACAGATTCCCCGGAAATAAAGGAGAGTCAGGAAACGCTGATAAATGCTGTCCGGATGCAGAACAAGGATATTACAGTTGTAAGGTGGTGCTGATTTGAGAAGTTCCTATTCAGAAGAAGATGTGATTTTATTATTGAAGGATATTACCGGGCTGGTAGAACCTCAGCCTGCCAAAGTGCGGGAGAAACTGATTCAGTCCGGAAAACATTACAGCGAGATGCTGCCTGTTGAATATGTTCCTACAGATCGGTATATGCAGGTATATCATAATGCGCTGAAACATTATGCGAAGCCGGTTGCCAATGCAGTAGGAATGCTGGCAGATAAGATCATAGAGAATAAGGGAAAGAAAATTGTCCTGGTATCCCTTGCCAGAGCGGGAATCCCAATTGGTATCCTTGTGAAGCGATACATCAAATTCAAATATGGTATAAATGTGCCACATTATTCCATTTCAATTATCAGAGGAAGAGGGATTGACGATAATGCCATGAAGTATCTGCTTGAAAAGTACAGACCGCAGCAGATTTTATTTGTGGACGGATGGATTGGCAAGGGTGCGATCCTGAATGAATTGAAGAAAGATATCTCTGCATATGAAGGGGTTTCTGCTGACATAGCGGTAGTGGCAGATCCGGCAAATGTTACGGAGCTTTGCGGAACACATGAAGATATCCTGATCCCAAGTTCCTGCCTGAACAGTACAGTATCCGGCTTATCAGCCGTACTTTTCTGAGAGATGACATAATAGGCAGAGATGATTTCCATGGGGCAGTCTATTACGGAGAACTGACAGATTCTGATCTGTCATATGACTTGATTGAAACCATTGAAAAGGAATTTAATATGGAGAATACACCTGATCTGGAAAAAAGAGTGGAAAGTCAGGGTATTGATGAGGTAATAAATATAGGAAAGAATTTCGGTATTGACGATATTAATCTGATCAAACCGGGGATCGGAGAGACAACAAGAGTATTACTGAGGAGAATTCCCTGGAAGGTGCTGATCGATGAGCGATATAAGGGAAATCCTCAGTTGGAGCATATTGTCAGACTTGCCGAAGAGAAACATACACCTGTAGAATACTATCCACTTATACATTATAAATGTTGTGGAATCATTAAGAAGCTTGCGGATGCGTGAGAAGGGTAATACTTATTCTGTTATTCCGAAAACTTCTGAAAGATAAACTGTTTTCTTAGCCCAGTTCAGATGGGTTTTATATTCATTCATTCTTTCTCTGGTTTTGCTTCCTGCAACAAGGGAAGCAGAATCAGCATTCCAGTTTAAAATCGCCCGTGCGTCAAGGTAGTCATTTCGTGCAACCTGATAAGCTCTGTTTACTACAGGGATCTGTGAAGGGTGGATAACGGTTTTTCCGATGAAACCGCAAAGTCTGTCCTCCCGGATTTCCTGAATCATTCCTTCTTTCCAGCTGTCACCGGCATAATATTCCCATACAGGACCGGAAATCACATAATCCATACCATATACAGTGATAATATCTGAGAAAATATCTGAAACAGGTCTGATGCTGTGAATAGATTCATTGGCATGTCTGCGAAACCCAAACATATGGCACAGATCATTTCCGCCAACACGTATATTCAATATAAGATCTTCAATTCTGGCTAAAGAATCCCTTAACAAATAGAGAATATCAATTCTGTTTCGCAAATCTATAATGGAAGGACTTTCGTAAATAGGCATCATGTAAAGCTTTTTTGCGACAAGTTCATTGACGAGGATCATCTGCTCAATATAACTTTGTGCGTTATCCGGGCTGAATTTAGGGACGATGAAACCGGTAACAATCTTAATGGATTGCCCAAGAGCTTTTGTTAATCTCTGAATCTGCTGTGGATTCCGAACCCGGATAAATATTTTGGGCAGATAGAATGGCTTTTGTTCATGCTGTATGAATATCTGGCTGAGAGAAGAAATCAGTATCTGCTCGGCTTTTTCAACATGATCGTCGTTTATGGTATCTTCAAGACAGAGAGCAAGAGAAAATCTGTTCCCGAATCTTTCATTTATCAGAGAATCAGTGATGGATATTCTGTTAGCAGGACAATAGAGTAATGGACCTACACTGTAATATAAAACGTTATTTTTCATAACACTCCTTCTGACATATCTACAAAAATTCCCGTAAATAGGGTACCTTATAGAAATTCAATAAAATACTGCAGGTAATCCGGCCCATCACAGTGTGAAGGACCGAGTCAGCAGCTACATCATAGCACATTTCAGGGGAATAAGCCATAGAAAGAACAGGGGAATTTTCTTGAAATATAAATAGCAATATGATACAATTTTGAGGTAGAATTTATACGAAAATTTGGAGAAAATTATGGTTCCGCATTATTTTATGAAATTACTGTAGAACTTATCATGAACAGAAATAAGATAAGCAGATATTGAAGGTGAGATACTTATATGTTGGAACACAAAAAAATTCAAAACCTCAGTGATTATTTTGTCGAACTGAACAGCAGGCGGGAGAAAGGTGTTTATTTCTACCGTATTAACGGATATTCTGAAGAAGTCGGCGAATTTATAAAGAAATATTATGATACAGCAAGAAGAACCGGAGTGGTTATCGAAGGGAAGATACCTAATCCCGATGAGGGGAATCTTGCATATTATAATGAAATAATGGGAATGGATTTTCAGATGAGTATGGATTTTATCCATGTCAGTCTGAGAAAATGGCTGCCAAGGATGAATGAGTTTCAGAGACAGAATGTGGCAGCCTCCATTTATGACTCTCTGGATTCCCTGCGAAAAGCCGGGAAAACCGAGAATATGCTCAGGAACGCATATATCAAGTTCATGTGCTGGCTGTATTATAAATTTGAACGCATTGTAAATCAGCTTGGAGAGAACCATATCCCTAAAATATTATATGAAGCAGATAAGCAATTATGAGTTAATGCTCATATCGATTCTTTCCAATGCAGGCTGTGATGTAGTACTGCTTCAGTATGCAGGGGATCAGGGATATCTGAAAACAGATCCGGGTTCCGTTCTCTCAGACAGTTTGCAGATGGAAGGTTTGCAGCCATTTCCGCAGGGATATTGTGTGAAAAAGGTCAGAGATGAGATTCAGAATGAACTTAACAATGAGAGACTGTATGGAATCAGACCTTCGCTTACAAATTGTACAAATGCATGGATAAAGGGAAACGGCCTGGATGATATCCGCGAGAGCATTCTGTTAAGGGGAAATGACAGCCGTTTTTTTATAACTGTTTCTGCAGGATAAACGGGGCAGAAGATAAGCTTACTTATGCAAATGAGTTATTCAGATTGCAGCAGGAACTGAGAAATTCAAAGAGAAATACAGTGATCGTAAGTAAAGAGATTCCAAGACCAACGCCGCAGGAAATTTCAGAGATAAAGAGGTCAAACTATACATCCGGAGATCAGATGCTCCTGGGACTTGCGTGTAATATACAGTATGGAGCCAATCCGGAGCTTCAGCGGATCCTGCATAAAACATTTGTGGATGTTATGCTGGCTGAATCTCAGAAGGAAGGGGAAAATCTTAACAGACTGACAAACAGGGCAGTGTATCTGCTGTGCTGGCTGAGAAGATATCTGCCGAAGCTGTTCATAAACTGGAAATCACCGGAGATTGGATGTTTTATTTATCTGGGGGCTGCCAGAATGAAAACGAAGCTCTGTTTATGAGTTTCCTTGGGCGGCTGCCACTGGATGTGCTGATCTTATGTCCTGATCTGAACATTAAGTGCTGTCTGGAAGATAAACTTCTGTATGAGGTCAACTATCCGGAGAGTCTGGTGATCACAGAATATCCGGAAGAGAGTTCTCAGGTAAAGATTGGAACAGCCGCTTATCATGCGGAAAGAGAACTTGATACTCTGATGTATCAGGACAGTGGGATATACAGAAATCAGCAGTATGTGAAGGCGAATGTTATCAATCTGCAGACCATGTATGAAGAGATAAAACTACTGTGGGATCAGGAATTGAAATACAGACCTAATTTCAGCACAGTTAACGGTGTGGTAAATATTCCGGTTATTTTTTCAAAAATCTCAGGAGTGAAGGATGGAAGTGTTTCTCAGTACTGGGAATCCATAGCAGCACTGATCACAGAGGATACTGTTGTTGTGAAAAGTGCTCCGTACATTGAACCAACTGCCTCCGGTCCAATGAAAGCCTTTGCCGTAGAATTTTATAAAAACGGAAAGCTTCTGCGGAATAAAATAAAGAATCATCCCAGATATCCTTATCATCTTCTTCGGGAGGAAATGCAGGAATTTATACTTGACAAGCTGCAGCTTCTGATCGAGCGGAAACTGATAAAGGGTATTGGGGAAAATGGTACAGAATATACAGTGATCGCGCAGATTCTGGATCTGCCGAAGGAGATTCTGCGTCTGATCCAGAAATTTGATTTTACAAAAAAGAATCCGAAACTGATATATATTAATACAGGGGAGACGATGATTTCACTTCAGGATTCGATTCTTGTAACATTCCTGAACCTGGCAGGATTTGACATTCTGTTTTTTGTCCCTACAGGCTATCAGAGTGTGGAGAACTACTTTGCAGAAAAACTGATGGAAGAGCACCAGATCGGGGAATATAAATACGATATGCAGGTTCCGGATCTGAATAACATTTCGACAAACAGTACCCGCCCCTCATGGCGGAGAAAACTTTTCAGGAGAGGTTAGTAGATTATGGGACTTGATTTCGGTAAATCATCTATGGGAAATCCTGCTCAGGCCGGTAATGGTCTTCAGGAGAAAAATGAGATTGAAGTTGTGGAGAAATATGATATTGTCGCTGACAGGCAGCAGATGAATGCTGAGCTGGTCAATTCAAAAGAAGTGGACGATATTGTCAGCACGATCGAAGTTTACAATATGGATACCATTGTATCTTTTGGTGCGAAAGCAGCAGAGGAGATTTCCAAGGCATCTGATGTGGTCCTCAACAGCATGAATATGTCGCAGCTTAATGAGACAAGCGAGATGCTTAAATCGCTGGCAAAGATCATGGATCAGTTTGACATTAATGAAATTAAGGATAATCCGGGACTTTTCGGAAAGCTTTTCGGAAATTTCAGAAAACAGCTGGATAAGATACTGGCCAAGTATCACACAATGGGCGAAGAAGTTGATAAGATTTATGTTCAGCTTAAAGGATATGAGTCTGAAATCAAACAGTCCAACAAAAAGCTGGATACCATGTTTAAGACCAATGTGGATTATTATCATGAACTGGTGAAATATATCCTTGCAGGAGAACAGGCATGTAAAGAGATTGAAGCTACATTGCCCAGAGACAGCAGGATATGGAGAATACGGGAGATCAGTCTATTCAGTTTGAACTTACCAGTCTGAATCAGGCACTGATGATGCTGGAACAGAGGACACAGGATCTGAGAACAGCAGAGAATGTGGCAATGCAGTCCATTCCCATGATCAAGACTATGGAGTTCAGCAATTACAATCTGGTGAGAAAGATCAATTCTGCGTTTATCGTTACGCTTCCTGTATTTAAGCAGGCACTTGCGCAGGCAATTCTTCTGAAAAGGCAGAAGATACAGGCAGAATCTATTGCAGAACTGGATAAGAAAACAAATGAGATGCTTCTTAAGAATGCCCAGAATACAGTAGATGTATCGAAGATGACAGCTAAAATGGCATCCGGAAGTTCCATTCAGATTGAGACTCTTGAGAAGACATGGGCAACCATTACAAATGGAATCGAAGAGACAAGAAGGATCCAGGAAGATGCCAGAAAGAAACGCCAAGAGGATCAGGTTCGTCTGGAGGCAATCAAACAGGATTTTAACAAACAATACAATGTGCCACCGGTAAGAAAATAAAAACACAGAAAAAAGGGAGGATGAATGATATGCCTATTAATTTATCAAAAGGACAGAAGGTAGATTTAACAAAGAAGAATCCGGGACTTAAGAAGATCATGGTAGGACTTGGCTGGGATGTAAACGCTTTTGATTCAGGTTCGGATTTTGACCTGGATGCAGCAGCATTTATGCTTGGTGCCAACGGAAAATGCCCTACAGAGAAAGAATTCATTTTCTATGGCAATCTGAAGCATGCCAGTGAATCAGTCATCCACATGGGAGATAACCTTACCGGTGAGGGTGAAGGTGATGATGAGCAGATCATGATCGATCTGTCAAAGGTTCCGGCGAATATTGAGAGAATTGCGTTTACAGTTACCATTTATGATGCAGAAGCAAGACGTCAGAACTTCGGACAGGTTTCAAATTCTTACATCCGTCTGGTAGATGAATCCAATGAGGTGGAACTGATCCATTATGATCTTGGGGAGGACTTCTCCATTGAAACAGCAGTAGTTGTAGGAGAACTTTACAGACATAACGGAGAGTGGAAGTTTAATGCCATCGGAAGCGGATTCCAAGGTGGACTTGCAGCGCTCTGCGGTCATTATGGTATTGAAGTAGCGTAATGTAAGAGACAGTCGGCTGTTTGGTAAAAATACTAAACAGTTATCAGGTATGGAGCTGTATAGCGAAGCGGATAAGACAATATGGGAGGAAAAATATATGCCAGTTAGTTTAAAAAAAGGACAGAAGGTCAGTCTTACAAAAGGTAACCCAGGACTTAAGAATGTAGTTGTAGGTATCGGATGGGATATCAATGCTTTTGACACAGGCGGAGATTTCGATCTGGATGCAGCAGCGTTCTGTCTGACAGATTCCGGAAGGGTTTCTGATTCGAACGATTTTGTATTCTATGGAAATCTTGTACATCCGTCCGGAGCAGTCCAGCATATGGGAGACAACCTTACAGGTGCCGGAGACGGAGATGATGAGCAGATTAAGATCGATCTGTCAAAGATTCCTGCCAATATCACAAAGATTGCATTTACAGTTACCATCTATGAGGCAGAGGCAAGACGCCAGAATTTCGGACAGGTTTCTAATGCCTTTGTGAGAATCTTCAATGAAGTGACAGGAGAAGAAATCCTCAGATATGATCTTGGAGAAGATTTCTCTATTGAAACAGCAGTTGTATTTGGTGAACTGTACAAGAATGGTGACGAATGGAAATTTAATGCCATTGGAAGCGGTTATCAGGGTGGTCTGGCTGCTTTGTGCAACAGTTATGGTGTAGACGTAGAATAGTGCCGGAGGGCAACAGGAGGGACGAAAATGTCAGTAAGCTTACAGAAAGGACAGAAGGTAAATCTGTCAAAGGAGCATGCAGGATTAGCAAAGGTGATCGTGGGACTTGGCTGGGATGAGGCAAAGCCATCCGGCGGTGGTGGATTGTTTGGTGCATTATTTGGTTCTTCATCACATCAGGCAATCGACTGCGACGCTTCTGCAATCATGTTGAAAAATGGTAAATTTACAGATAAAACAGACTTGGTATATTTCGGCAACCTGAAACATAAATCCGGGACAGTCAATCATATGGGAGACAATCTTACAGGAGCAGGCGAGGGAGATGATGAGCAGATCGTTATTGATCTGTCAAGAGTTCCGGCTGAATATGATAAGATTGTCATTGTTGTCAATATCTATCAGGCAGTAAAGAGAAAACAGCATTTTGGAATGATCCAGAATGCATTTATCCGTCTGGTTGATGCCAGAAACAATAAAGAAATGTGCAAATATAATTTAACTGAGAATTATTCAGGTATGACTGCGATGATTTTTGGGGAAATATACAGGTATAACGGTGAATGGAAATTCAACGCCGTAGGAAATGGCACAACAGATCCCGGACTTGGGGAACTCTGCCAGAGATTTGTGTGAAAATAAAAAGAGGAGCTGTTATGGTTCCTCTTTTTATATAAAATCCGGTAACTGTCTGTCCATGATTGAACAGTTGCAAAACCCGAAAGAGGAGGTTGATTATTATGAATGAAATAAACAAAGAGGAGCGAATGCAGGGCCTGTCCGGACAGCAGGTCAGCGAGAGCAAGGCGAAGTACGGCACCAATGAGCTGGCGAAGAAAGAGACTGAATCACTCTGGTCCATGTTCATCGGCGCATTTGATGACATCTGGATCAAGGTATTATGTGCGGCTCTGGCTCTTAAAGTTATCCTGGCTGTGCTGGGAATCTTTGTCCCTGCATTATCCGGCGGAAATGATGTTGTGGAGATCATCAGTATTGTGATCGCAATCGCACTTGCTACCGGTTTCAGTACCCTGTCAGAGTACAGAAATACTTCAAGAAGTGAGGCGCTTCAGGAAGAATACAGCAAGACCTATGCCAAAGTTGTAAGAGACGGAAAGCTGGTCAATATTCTTACCAGTGAAATCGTTAAAGGTGATACGATCCTTATCCAGGCAGGAGATAAGGTTCCGGCAGATGGTCTGTTATTTGAAGGTAAGATCAAAGTATCTCAGGCGGCATTAAACGGTGAATCAAGAGATGAGAACAAAGCAGCAGTAACCAATATGGACGAGGCAGAATCTACGGATTACTCCTCACATGGAAAAGTCTTTATGGGTTCTGTTGTGACTTCAGGCGAAGGTTACATGATCGCAACTGTTATCGGAGACAGTTCTGAATTAGGAAAGATAAACAAAGCTCTGACAGATACCTCCGAGGAAGAAGAGCGAAAAGATACTTCCAGCCTGAAGCTGGAGGGTGTGGCAGCAGGTATCGGTAAACTGGGTGTGTCAGCTGCAGCGATCGCAGGTATCCTTCATGTTGTCCTGACTCTGATCAGGGCAGATCAGGCAATCACTGTTGTTTCCGTTCTCCTTGTAATAGCGGAAGCAGTTATGCTTATGGCTTCTATCGTGATCATGGCAGTTCCGGAGGGACTCCCGATGATGAACAGTCTGGTTCAGTCAATGAATACAGAGTCCATGTATAAAAAGAATATCCTTGTCAGCCACAAGGCGGCATTTTCAGATTCTGCTTACATGAACGTGCTGTTCAGTGATAAAACCGGAACGATCACACAGGGTAACCTGTCACTGGTAGAATTTATCACAGGTAACGGTGAGATTGTTGATTCCATCCAGAGCAGGGAGTTTATAGAAGCTATCACCCTGAATAACCTTGCAAAGATTTCCTCAGAGGGAAAGGCAATCGGAAGTAACAACATGGACAGAGCACTGCTCTCTTATGCCATCAATCATGGTTATAATGATTCTGACAATGATCCGGAGAAGGTAGAAGAGATCAGCGGATTTGATTCCGAGAAGAAATGTGCCACTGTAAAACTGAAAAACGGACTTGTTTACTGGAAGGGTGCCACAGAGAATATCATTAATAAAGTAACACATTACATGCTTCCGGACGGAGAAGAAAGAGAGTTTACAAAGGCAGATAAAGATAAAGTAGAAGAGCAGATGCATGCACAGGCAAAGAGAACTATGAAGCTGCTCTCCGTAGCGAAAATCAGCGATGGAAAGACTGTTCTTATGGCAGTTCTGTGTCTGCGTGATAATGTCAGAACAGATGCGGTTGAGACTGTTCAGATTCTCAATGATGCAGGAATCCAGGTAGTTATGGTTACCGGTGATGCAGAGGAAACTGCAGTAGCCATTGCAAAAGAGGCAGGTATTCTTGCAGATGAGAAGAAGGACGTGGTTCTTACCCATGAAGAAATGGAGAAATTATCAGATGAAGAGCTGAAGAAAGTTCTCCCGAACCTGAGAGTGGTAAGCCGCGCGAAACCGCTTGATAAGAAAAGACTGGTATCTCTTTCACAGCAGATTGATAATGTCTGTGGTATGACCGGTGACGGTGTGAACGATGCTCCCGCATTAAAACAGGCAGACATTGGTTTTGCAATGGGAGATGGTACAGCAGTTGCACAGGAGGCAGGAGATGTTGTTATCCTTAATAACAGTCTGACTTCCATTAAAGACTGTGTGCTTAACAGCAGGACTATGGCGAAATCTGTTGGAAAATTCCTCATTTTCCAGCTTACTGTAAATATCAGTACTCTGTTAATGAATATCATTGCACCGATCCTGGGATGGACAGAGCCGTTTTCCATTGTCCAGATCCTTTGGATCAACCTGATCATGGATACATTGGCTGCCATGGCGTTTGGTGGAGAACCTATTCTTGACAGATATATGAAAGATCAGCCGGCAAAGAGAACAGATAATATTCTGACTCCGTACATCAAGTCAGCGATCGGAGTAAGTGCAATATTTATTACCCTTGGTTCTATCCTGATACTTGAGAATATCGGCGGCATTACCAGTTGGGTAATCCCTGCGGGCTGTGCAGATCCGGAGCTTTATGAGAAAACATTTATGTTTGCGTTCTTCATTTATGCGATTATCTTTAACAGTCTGAATACCAGATCTGAGAAGTTTAATCTGTTTGAGCATATCGGGGAGAATAAGAACTTCGTACTGGTAATGGGAGCAATCTTTGTTCTTCAGACCATTATTATTGAAATCGGCGGAAAAGTATTTAACACAACTCTGCTTGAGCCAAAGGCATTACTGGTATCCATGGTACTTGCAGTACTTATTATACCGGTGGATCTTATCAGAAAAGCAATCATGAGCAGGTAAACAATACGTATGAAATAATAATTATGGGGCTGTCGCAGATAATAACAGTGCGGCAGTCCCATTTTTGGAGGAAGCGAATGAATGGCATTTTATGTGCGGACATGGACAATACCATAATATATTCGTATAAGCGCAATATCGGTGAAAATAAATTAAATGTTGAGTTATATAATGGAAGAGAAATCTCGTTTATTTCTGAAAAAACGCATGATCTGTTGAAAAAAGTAAGTGAGAAGATGACTATCATACCAACATCCACAAGGACGGAAGAACAGTATAAACGTATTGATCTGGATATAGGAATCGTACCCTATGCCCTTGTCTGTAATGGAGGAGTACTGCTGGTAAATGGTAAGCGTGACAGAGAGTGGTATCTGGAGTCGCTGCAAATGATTCGGAACAGCAGACCGGAAATGGAAAAAGCGCAGCAGATTCTTGCCGGGGATTCCAGACGAAAGTTTGAGCTGAGATTTCTAGATGAGCTTTTTATTTTTACAAAATGTGAAAAGCCAGAGGAAGTGGTTAAAGATCTGCAGGCAAAACTGACTACGAAGCTGGTGGACGTATTTCATAATGGAGAGAAGGTATATGTTGTTCCTGTAAATCTGAGTAAGGGAATGGCTGTGAGAAGACTTCGAAAGAGGTTGCAGCCTGCATATATCATAGCAGCCGGAGACAGCGAATTCGATGTTTCCATGGTGGAAGAAAGCGACCTGGGATTAGTTCCGGCCGGATTTAAAGAGATTTACGGTAATGGTAGCGACAGATTCAAAGAGACAGTGATGGAAATGGAGGCAGGAAGACTGTTTTCGGAAACATTACTTGAGAAATGTTTGGTTTTATATTTTAAAGAGCCGGACTGACTGCAATTCTATAAAATATTGCAGTCAGTCCGGCTCTTTGTTATATCAGGCTGTTAATCCATACTGACGCGGATTCCGCTCTGACGTTCAGATGGCTGAATGATAACCGTAACATTATCTCCTCCATGCCACTCAAACTGATAAGACTCTCCGGAAGTCTGGCCGATGAAAGTTTTCCAGTAATTCGTTTATTTCATGTATTTTTCCAGAACCGGAAACTGTACAGGTCCGATGTCCAGAATCCGGCGGTGAAATTCTTTCAGGTCGAAATCATCTCCAAGTCTTTTCTGACAGACTGTTTTCAAGTCAAGAAAATTCAGATATCCCCAATAGTATTTCAGATAGTTACCGGGAGTTTCCACAATATACTGATAGATTTCGGCGGCAGTGGAAGCATTGTTGATGCCAAATGCTTTCAGAAAGACAGCAGTGCGGGCTGCATCCCAGCCCCTGTAATGAATGCCGATATCGATCAGGGAGTAAATGCACAGATTCATACTCCTGTTTAACCAGGCAAGCCGGACGGCATTTTGGGCAGAATCCGGATCATTCATAAGGGAGGCGGCATATTCATAGCCGTATGATTCCACGTAGGTTGCCCAGCCTTCCACGTAGCCGGAGGAGGTGACCAGATATCTGATGTCAGAGGGATTGTTTTCGGCAAAAGAAACTGTCTGATAAAGGTGACCGGGAAATCCTTCATGTGCCAGTGTGCCAAAAAGCTCCAGAGAAGAGGTACGCCCGGAATCGTTGATATAGATTACGTTGGGGGTTCGGGTATCCACAGGCGGCGTGAGGTAAAAAGCAGGACTTAAAAATTTTTTCATGGAAGGATGAACGGTGCGGAGTTCGTAAGTGGCATCTTTCAGTTCCGGGAAATCTTTTTTCATCAATTCCGGAAGCTTCTCCAGCATCTGAGTCGGTGTCAGCGTAAGTTCACCGGAACATTGATTCAGCCTGTCGATCAGGGAGGAATTCTGTTTCAGCAGGGAAGATATCTCCCGATAGTCGGACAAAAGCTGAGCTGACAGCCTTTTTTCAATTTGTCCGACAGGTACATAGGTTCCTGTCTGGCTTTGCAGCAGGTAGAGGTAATATTCACGCCCACCCTCAAAAAATGCCAGGCCCCGGCTGCTTTTGCCTGTACCGCGAAGACTTTCCAGACTGTCTGCCAGTTCCTGATAAGCAGGGATCACTTCGGTTAAGATCAGTTTATGATGATATGTACAGAGTTTTTTCTGATCTTCGCTGCTAAATGCAGGGTTGGAGAAAGCTTTCAGTTTCTGCGCAAAAATATCATCCATGTAGTTGGAATCAGGATTCGCGACAAAAGAATGACATTGTTTCAGGATACGGTCCAGAGTTGTGTCGCTCATGAAAAGCCCTGACTGGGATTTCTGCTTTTCCAGTTTTATAATACTTTGAAAATATGGCCTGACGGTACTCAGAAGTTTAAGATAATCAGAGATATCTTCTTTTGTCCGGAAAGTATATTCCGCCAGAAGAATGGGAAGTTGTGCCTGCACACCCAGGCCTGGTCCCAGCGGCTCATCCAGGGCGCTGTTTTTTCCAAGGGAGGCTCTGGTGTGAAAATAGAGAAGAAGCATATCACAGGTAAGCCGGTTTTCTTCGGAGAGCCTGGAATAGGCAAAGGATTTCAGCTCTTTCTCATATTCCTGACAGAGACTGGTGGTCTTAGCCGGGTCAGAAAGTGCAGTTCCAAGAGTTGCCTCGGGCTTTCTGATACCTTTTTTTTCAGGGTGTGCAAGAGTGTAGTGAAGTGTGAGGGTATTGCTGCATACTTCGGACCGGAATAATTTTTCCGTAAAGGTCTGAAAACGGGAGTTTTCAGAAACAAAGTGGTCGGAGAGAACACCCATGCTGATGCCAATGGCAAAGACCAGACACAGGCTGAGGATTCTTTTAGGGATATTTTTATAAATACGCATATCCACCTCGGAATCTGCTTTTTACTATCTTATTGAAGGAAAGCATGAAGTATGCTTTCAGTAACATAACATCCTTTCAAATGCTCGTCACACTTTTTTCATTTGACAAAATTGGGATGTTATGTTAACATACACAAATATGTAACAAAACGTAATAAAAATGTAATAATTTTACAACGATGTATAACAGGAGTTGATTAGTAAAATGAATAATAAAATAAAGACAATTTTGATGGCAGCAATTATGAGCTCTGTGGTTCTGACACAGGGGGTATGTGTAAGCGCAGCACAGTTTGATGATGGCACATCAGCGTTTTCTGATGGAACAGGAAGTGTAAGTGCTCTGGCAAGTACACTGGCGAAGCAGACAGAGGAACAGACACAGGAGTTTGTTGCGAAAGAAGAGGAAGCAGCTCAGATTCGTGAAGAACGAAGAGTAGAGAAAGCGGAAAAGGCTTCTGAGAAGGCAGAGCAGGAAAAAACAGCCGCACTGGAGAGTATTCAGCAGACAGTTGAGGATACAAAGAAAAAAATTGTCGAAGAAGCAGAAGCGAAACGTCTGGCAAAGAGACAGGAAGTGGTAAACTTTGCGCTGCAGTTTGAAGGAAATCCTTATGTTTATGCGGAACAAGCCTTACAAACGGTGCAGACTGCTCAGGATTTGTAATGTCTGTATTTGCCAATTTCGGTTACAGTCTTCCACGTGTGGCTGCAGCGCAGTGTGAGGCCTCCACAAAGAAAGATATCAGCCAGCTTGAGCCGGGAGATCTGGTATTCTACGGAAGCGGATATATTGATCATGTGGCACTTTATATCGGAGATGGAAAGATTATCCATGCCAGCAATGCTGCTACAGGAATCAAGATTTCCGATTATGATTATGAGAAGCCGGCAGCTGTAGGTACGTTCATGGAATAGCTGTAACGCCTAAAATTATATGATTCGACAAATTGCACAAAGAATGTCGAGAGGTGGGAAAAGTGGATAAAGTCATACACACTCTATCCACATACCCGGTTATTGAAAAATCCCGTAAATTAAAGTTATACACAAAGTTATCCACATTATCCACATTTTATGTATGTGGAATACTCGATTTACATAAGGAAAAAAGAAACAGATGTTTTGTGTAAAATGATAAATCGACATTTTTGGACGAAAAAATCCACAAATCTATTGACTTTTTATATTCTAAAAACATATAATATTGTACAAAAAGACAAAATATAAC
>ENA-OQIR01000439-OQIR01000439.1-human-gut-metagenome-genome-assembly--contig:-NODE-439-length-18353-cov-2.204049_pt1 | contig 18353 bp, 23 predicted proteins | sample MGYA00242580_ERZ504745 | MGnify/ENA primary metagenome ERZ504745 (study PRJEB26092, sample SAMD00036214) | human gut metagenome | host: Homo sapiens | study: EMG produced TPA metagenomics assembly of... | reverse complement strand
CAATCGCATGTTTCGGCAACGATTTCGGCAATGCGGATGCTGTTCGGGTCACCGGATTCATCGGCAACAAAATGACCCATCCGGTGAGCCGATCACCGCCGCAGCCGCGCCTATGACCATCGCCAGCAACAGCACCACGCTGCCCGCGCCCAGCAGGGCCAGCAGCGATTGCGCGGCGTGCCGCACGGTTTGGGAGAGTAGGGCTTTGATTTTGGCTGCGATATAATGAACGCCACGGCTGATTGCTTCAACCGTGGCTTGTTTATTGCTGATTGTGGGCAGCTTGGGTGCGTGGGTGACGATGGGAGCGGTATTGCCCGCCGCTGTGGCAGCCGTCTGCTTTTGCAGATAGCGGCGCACAGCCTCGCGGGTCAGGTGCTGCCGCTTTAAGCGCCGCTGCATTTGGGCTCGGCAGGGCGGCGGTGCCGGTGTGGCCGATAGCGGCACAGTGGCTTGCGACGCTGGTGTTTTGGCTGCGATGGCCTTTTGCCGGAAACGCTGCTTTTTGAACATTTCCCTGCGCTCGGTCTGCGTTGGAACAGTGACTTTCTCTTTTTCAGTCGGCTTCGATGCAGATTGGGTGCCGCCCTGCAAGGTGAGATTTTTCCGCTTCTCCTGCATTGCACGAAACTTGCGGTAGCTCATGCGGGCGGTGCTTTTGGCGGTGTTGCCTGTACGGGCAGCCACATCGGAAATGCCCTGCTGCACCTCGGTTTGTGCGTATTCTTCGGGGATTCCTGCCGCTGCTCGGCGGTGCGTTCGCTCTGCGCCTTGGCCCGCATAAGCGTTTTGCGCACAAGCTGCTTGCGCTTTGCTTTAATTCCGGGCATCGTCAATTACCACATCGTCCAACTGGCGCGTATATTCCGGGTAGCTGTCCATCACCTTGCAGCGGTTAAGGTGGGTTAAGTATGCCCTACGTTGGGGAGGGGGCATAAATTTAGGGTCGGTCATGGTGGTATCCTCCTATTTTATATAAAAGTTGTGCTTCTTGATTTCTACGGCGAGCGGCACCCCGCTTTTTGTCTGTGTAGAATCATGGTGTTAGCGCTCCCCGTGGTCGATGGGCTTGACTTTCAGTTTGTTGCCGTCACGCTGGAATTGCTCATACTGTTCGGGGGTGCATTTCATCGGCAGGAAGCTGTGTACCATAGGGAGAAAGGCGATTGGGTGGTGGTAGAGCTTTTCATAATAGGCCATCTGTTCATCGGTCAGACTGATAAGGCCGTCATCACTATCCCCACAAACAATGAAAGACCCGGCAATGCAGCCATCATACCCATAAAGACGGTTTGGCGGCAAATCAAGGTCCTGCGCGGCGTCATTGCTGATAATGCAAGCGTTATCCCGCCACGGGTGGCAAACGGTTAGATCTTCGCCTACAAGTTTCTGTCGTGCTTCGTATGTGTTGGGAATTGTGCGTTCTTCCGGGTATTTTCCGGGCTGCACATACAGCACGCGGATTTCGTTCTCGCTCATATTTTCACTCCATTTCACCGGGTTTTGTGGTAAGCAGCTTGTATGTCTTAGTGTCCTTGGGTTGGGGGTTGTTGAATGGGATAAGGCTGTTGCCCATCTTGATGATACCCTCACCGGGTTGGGCCAACAGCAAATATTTCCGCTGCGGCTCGGACAGTCCGTACAACTCCACCACGCTGTCAATGTCCTTGGTTTGGCGCAGCATGACCACAAATTCGGAGTTTGCCAGCATGGCATAGGCGGTGTCATTGGTAAGGCAGTCCTGCACATTCTGTGTAATACCGGTGGCGTAGGCGTTGTACTTTCTGAACCGCTTCCAACTTGTGTACAGGAAATTGGCGCTCAAAGAATCGCGCAGCAGCAGATAGATTTCATCAAAGTACACCCATGTGGCGGCCTTGGGGTCGTTGCGTTCGTTGCTCATAACAGCGGTGTTGATGTACTCCAGCATAGACAGCATGGCAACAGGCTTTAACTGCTCTCCCAAACTTTGGATATTGAAGCAGATAAGGCGGTTGCTCATGTCCACGTTGGTGGGCTGGGCGAACGCTTGCATACTGCCGGTGGCGAAAATCCGCAATGCAAGCGCGATTTCCTTTGACCGTTTATCGCGCTGATTGTTCAGTGCCATCCACAAGTCCTTGATGGTCGGGCATGGCGCGGTATAGTGGGATTCCATCAAGGGTTTGTAGATGTTTTCAAGGGCATCGTCAATCAGACTTTTATCACCGGCCAGAATATGCTCCTTGCCCATTATCTGCTCACACAGGCTCAATACAAATTCTGCCTTAGCAACATGGGAGGTATTTTCGTTGCCTTATCGTATTTGAAGTCCAGCGGATTAAAGTGCGTAGCGCTGTCCACCGAGATATTCACAACCTCGCCGCCCAATTCCTGCACAAGCGGCGCATATTCATTTTCGGGATCTACGACATAGAAACGTGCTTTTGTGAAGCGCAGATACAGCATCAAAATTTCCAGCTTAACAAACATGGATTTACCGCCGCCGGAGGTGGCGGACAACCATCGCATTGCCGTTGACAAGGCTAGTGCGCAGCCCGATGATGAGATTGCCTGTCACAGCGTTTCTGCCGTAACAAATGCCACCCGGTGTGAGAATTTCTTGCGTATTGAACGGTACAAGTGCTGTCAGCGATTTCGTCAGCATCGTGCGCACACTCTCGATGCGGCGCAGACCGTAGGGCATGGCCGTGTCAAAGGCGCGTTCCTGCTGAAAGTACAACTCGGTGAATCGGCAGTTATAGTTTGCCGCCGTGGTTTTCAGTGCATCGGTTTCCAGCGCGAGATCTTCCAGTGTGTCAGCAAAGTAAGTGACGGTGAGCAGGCTCAAAAACATCTGCTGGTCATTTTCCGTCATTTCTTTACGGATGCTGGCAATGATGCGATCCTGCTCCTGCGTCCGCTGCGGTACGGAGGAAGTGAAGTCCAGATTTTCCACGGATTTCTTATTGAAACGGACTTTCTCGGCATCGGTTTTCATCTGCGCATTGTCAATTTCTTTGAAAGCATCCTCGGTTTCCACCGGCTCAATGTCGATGGACAGCACAATGTATGGCACTTGCTGGAGCAGTGCGGAGATAAACTTATCATCAAGCTGCTGCGGGTACTCGCTGATCGTCATGCACTTGGCACAAAAATCCTCGATTTCAATATGCTTTTTGCAAAAGCGGATGCAGTCCGGGGCGATAGAATCGCGGAAGTCCTGCCCCAGTTTGGCGCAATTATCAAAGTCGAAGTTAAAACGCCCCTCCTCGGAAATGCGAAAAAACTTGTGCAGCACCTCCAGCCGTGCGCGGTTGTCCAGCGGCGTGACGCTACACTCCAGCGCGGAAAATGCAGACAGCAAATGCCCCTGCACCTGTACAAAGCGTTCGCGGGCCTCTTTTACGCCGGGTTTGTTCGTGGACACGATGATGTACTTATGCTGCACCACATTTCCATTTTCGCGGGCGTTGGCCTTGATTTGGCGGTTACGCTCGGCGCGGAGGGCATCAAAGCCGTCGTTCTCGCGGTGGTACAGCACATCACGGGCAAAGGCTTTTCATCCATGCGCTGGCTGACGATGCAGACTTGCATCCAGCAGTCAGCGGGGATGCCCGCGTAGACCGTGCCAAGCTGCGTTAAAATATTCTGCTTGGCCGCGTCACTCTGCATGGCGTAGTTGATGTCGCTGATTTGCCACATCAAACTGAACACATTTCCGATTGCCAAACACCGTCTGCATAGATTCTGTCGATGGGGATGCTCTGCTGGCACGGAACGGGGCATTTTATAGCTGCCGCGCGTTTTTCGCGTAGATGCGTACTCACTCAATCTCAATGCTTATCACCTTTTTCTTTTGCAATATTTGTTTCAGTTTTCCATAGCCGCCAATCGTTTCTGATAACTGTGCTGTCTATTACAACAAGCAGGAATTTTCAAAGGTCAGACAGTCATAAGTAAAAAATCCTGCTGCTGCAATCGGCGCAGCGGCCACAATGCAGACCCAGCCGCCGTTTCATGACCCAACAGCGGGTCAGCCCCAAATAGACCGCAACTGCCACGGCAATGGCCGCGCCAGAGCAAATCATCTGCCGCAGATTCAGCCCCAAAAAGATTTCCTCTTGGTAATGGCGGATTTCTTTATTTATCGGAATTTGCATATTACAACCCCATCATTTCATGGATAATTCGGTCAGAGCCTTTGATAAGGCCAACCAATACGAGCATATTGAACACGGTTTCGGCAAGGTAGCTCCACACGATGGTAGTGGCCTCACCGCTGGCTACTGTCGGCGTACTGACAAATGCCGAGTAAATCACACAGGCCAGCACAATGACCGCACCCTCTAAGCACACGCCGACATAACTTTTCAAAAATGATATGCCCACGGATTGTGTGCTTTCCCCCGCAAAAGCCGCCAGCGGCAGCGGAGCCAGCGCTGTGTACATATACAAGCGGAAAAAACGGCCATACACGGTAAGGATCATTACAAAGGAAAGCACCGTAATGAACAAGCTGCCGAGAATCGTTACGAGCCATAGCGGTATGCTGGCGAGAAATCCCACATTTTCGATAGCCGTTTGCATTTCTGCGGGCAGCGACACCATAGCTTCTGAGATACCGCCCATGCTGTCGGCCATATCTGTGACGATGCCGTTACAGATGGAAAACACATTCAGCATAATGTCCATGCCATATCCACAAGTGCCTTTGCCGCCACAAAGCGGAGAAAGTAGTGGATAGCAGCTTCGGGGCGTTTTAACTCGTGAAAATTCATTGTGTTTTTGCATAGCGATATAGCAAAGAACAGCACGACCAGTGCATAGCCAATGCCAACCATACCATTGTGCAGTGTCTGCATCACGCTCCACACTGCGCCGCCCTTAAAAGTTTGGGGGCCGGTTGTCACCAGCCCCCATAACTCGCCCAGCTTTCCATTCCATGTGGAAAAAGCATTGTTCAGATTCTCAACGATCCAGTTTTGATTCAAGTTTTCACCCACTTTCAGATAAAAGAAAACAGCCGACAGAAAGTCTGCCGACTGCATAGCTTAATTAAAAAAATTGTTTGTTATTAGGGTGTCCATTGTAGAAGCAACTGCATCACACACTTCATCAAAGCTGATGGTGGAAGCGTAGTCGAAATCTTTTCGGTAATTATCCCATTGCCTACGCATAATCTCGCTGTTTCGCACCGCTTCCACAATTGCTCTATAATCTTGCAAAATCGAATCAGAGCCTCGCTTACTGGCTGTAGCCATCAGTGCCGCCCCTAAAGCGGGAAAGTCTATATTTTCTGCTTGCAGTTTGGTAAGGATATAGACATCATAATAATCTCTTGGCCGGGTATTCTGGTCACTGCGAGATATTACAGTCTCCAGCTTTTCCGCCAGAATGGTGGCCAAATTGTATGCCATAACTTGAATATGACGATCTTCCAGCATCAACTTGTAGTCATATTGAATTTCGCGTGGTGTGATTTTATCGCCAGTAGTAATGTCCAGCTTTAAGGGAACTGCCATAGGCGGAAAATCGGCTGTCAAAGCTACGCGGTATCCAGTATATTCATCACCCTCCCGGATTTCACCAATGCTTTTGAATGTAAATGTGATGTCATCGTCAACAGGAACGGTGAGAATCTGCTCTATCATTTTTTGGACGGCATCCTGCGTAACTGGATAACCCTTTATGGTTGCATCCATATCCATTGTCGCTCTGGAGTTCAGCCCCACCATAGAGGAAATTAAAAAGCCACCTTTGATAATGTAATTATCCCGATACGGGGATAATGATACCCGCTCCAAGAATCGTTCCAGCATATAATTTTGCAGAACAAGCTGTGCGGAAATCTGGTTCTCTTTCGCCAGTTTTTTCATAATCGCTTTCAGCTGCATAGCGTTTTTCATAATAGTACCTCCAAATAAGGACGCAGCCGTTTTTCTACGCGTAGTTGATGAGCATATTCCGAAAGCAAAGGAATGTTCTTATCTTTACGGCCAGCGTACCGCTTGAATGCATCTGTAATGATTTGAATATCCGTGTGGCTGATGGGCTTTAGAATTTCACATAGGGTTTTTTCTGCATTGTAGACCCGGACTGTATTTCCGGCAGGGGTGTCAACCAGCGCGATTCCAAGACTGTAATAAGGCTCTTTCTTGCAAGAGCATAAAATTCCCGCTGCTTTTGGACTGGATGTATTATATCCATAGGGAAATGCCATGTGAAACTTGTGTGGTGTCCTGTCAGTCAAATCATGCAGAAACAGTGCGGTATCCAATGCAAATACACCACGCTTATATCGCTCTTGAATGGATACAAATTCATCCTCCCAAACTTCCGGCAGGGTATATACCCACGGGAGACCTGATCTAATCGGCCTGTATCGGCCAAATATTTCAAACTTCCGCGTGATATTCCGGCAGAAGAAATCATAGCAGCAGTTACGATGCCATTATTTTGGGAAGCCAACTCTATAATCTTCGTTGTAGAATCCATAGCACACACCTTCTCTTAAATTACTTTTACGCTAAACATTATACGCTTATTTAGCATAAAAGTCAACGAGGCGGCATCGCTTACAGAATCATATCAAGAATATCCTTTGCAAAGTAAATGACTACGCCGCCGAAGAACGTCATAAAGCCTTGCGCCCGCTGGCTGGCATCGTGGCCTTTGAGAGCAAGGCCGATTTGCACGATGCCGAACCCCAGCAGGATCGCGCCGATGGCTTTGATGGCGCTGAACACAAAGTCGCTCAGATTGTTGATGGTCGTCAGCGGATCATCTGCAAAGGCAGGCAAGGCCATAACAAAAGCAGCGGCAACCACCGTCGCCGCCGTCAGATAAATGCGCTTGATTTTGCGGTCAGTCACCTTGGTCGTATTGAGAGAAGTTTTCTTCATTTTCATAATAATTTTCCTCCGGGTGTTTTTCTAAGTAGTCGAGCTGTTCATACATTTCTTCGGTGATTTCGGGTGCTGTCGCTGCGGCAACAGCATCCATTGTGATAGTGACGGCGTCACCCATATAGTCGGGCGGCATTACATAAGGCTCACCTCCTGCATCGGGTGTATATTTTACATTCGGGTGATGAAGCAGATTATACTTTTTGTCGATGACAGGGTCCTCGCTGCGCATCAGCAGCAGGCACTCATCGTCACGCATACGGCGGATTTCATCGGGCATACACAGTTCACGGCCCGCCGTTTGCAGGCTGTCGCTGCTGCTGCCCCGGCTGCCTTTGCCAATGCTTTGGCTTTTGGTGCGTTCGGTTTCCTTGCCGAGAATTTTGGAAAGATATTCGTAGGTACCGTATTCGTTACCGCCGAGGTAAAGCAGGGTGTCACAGTTTCCGATTATGCCTTCCCAATCGTCTTTGAACAGGCTTTTTAGTTGGGCAATGTTCTGCAAAATAATGTCGCAGCTGATATTGCGGCTGCGGCACACGGCCAAAATGTTTTTGAAGTTTTTGGGCAAGGCGACATTCGCAAATTCATCCATCATCAACCGCACATGAACAGGCAGCGCGCCGTTGTATTCCGGTGTAGAATCGGCCAAACGAAAAAGTTGATCGAAAAGCTGCGTGTAAAGCATCGTTGCAATGAAATTAAAAGTTGTGTCATTGTCGGGCAGCACAATGAACAGCGCCCGCTGCTCCAGCCCCATACGCGGCAGGAACATTTCATCGCGCGAAGTCATTTCTGCAAACTTGCGGGAGTTGAACATGTACAAGTTTGCGCTGCCGAAATCAAGATGGATTGCAGCGTCTTTTTCGCACCCAACATAAAAGACTTGAATTGCAAGACGGCGGGGTGCTGCGGGTCACGTCGCTCCAATCTCCGAACAGCATCATCAAGGGGTTCTCGACCATTTCATTTTCGCTGACTTGGCAATTCAGAATCATATACATCAATGTGGAAAAATTCTGCTCACTGGCCGGGGCTTCGTACATGAGATAGAGAATCAGTGCGGAGATCAGCAGCACAGAAGAATCATCCCAAAACTTATCACCGCCGCTGGGGGTATCCTTGGGTTTGGTGTTGTTGACAATGGCGAACGCCAGCTTGATGGCGTCCTCATCGGTTTCGAGATAGGCCATCGGATTGTAATGGCCTTGAAAATGCACAAGGTCAAGCACTGTCACGCTGATACCTTTCGTTTCCATGATTCTGCCGAGGGTGCGTGTCAATTCCCCTTTGGGTCCAGAAATAGATATGAGCCAATCAGTTGCAGCGCGTTGGGCTTCACATAAAAGCGTGTCTTGCCGCTGCCAGATCCGCCGATTACGATAATGTTGAGATTATGTTTATGCGCGTGGCTGTCGGTGCTGAAGCGTACATTCTCGGTCAAGATGTAATTTTCTTTGGAGTCTTTGGTGTTGCGGTACTTGATGTTTAGTCTGTGGGCGCTGCCCCACTTGGCCGTACCATGTTCCGCGCCGGGGTGGCGGTCTGCTTGGTCGAGCATATAGCAGTAGACGGCCAACGGATAAAGCATCAGCACCGCCAGCAGAAATTTTGGAGTGCTGGCGCACCAGCGCAGCATGGATGGGGTGTGCAGAATTTCGGACAACACTGCGGTGATTTCTGCCAGCCCCTGCGCCTGTTCAGTTGCCTGTGCCAGCGCTGCGGCAGCAAACAGCAGCGGTATCAGCAACAGCCCGTACAGAATAATTTCTGTGCGGCGGTCCTTATTCGGGCGCATGATGTTTAGCGGGCTCATCCCGCTGTGGTGCGCTCTGACCGCGCTGCAAACCGAGTGCCTTTTCCACAGTGTCTCCAATAGTCACAGACAGTTCCCGAATTTCTTCCAGTGTTTTGCGTTCCTCGCCGGGTGGAATGTGGGTGTCCATCCCGTCCAGCGTAGCGGCAGCGGTATCGGGCATCGGCAGGGAAAACCGCCCGCAAAATTCTACCGATACTGCCATCGCTTGCTTTGCGCATATAGGTGCTTGGGCAATCCCCGGCTCACACTGTTCTGCGGTTGCGATGACGATTTCGGCGGGCAGCCGAGCCAGCACTTCACACTGCGGCATGGCCGTTGGAAACACAATCGCGTGTTGCTCGGCATCGTACCCGACAACGCCCTCGTTCTGATAGACAATGCTAACCGGAGAGAGGCGCTCCAGTTCCTTGATGGCCTTGTCCATCTGCTCCGGCTTGATTTCAGGAATCGGGTACGGCTTGTTGCCGTAGGTCATGGACACATCGAAAATTGAGCCGACATTATAATAACCGTTGACGCGCACAAGCTGCGGGATGCCTTTTGCCCCTTTGTTTACGCGTCGCCCGAATTTATCCCAGTCTTTGGCGGTCAATACGGCCCGCGCTTGCGGCAGGGTTTGCAGCACAAGTACTGCATTGCCGGATGTGATATGACTACCAAGCCGCCCCCTGCCGTACAGATAGTCGGCAAGGCGCTGGCCATCCTGCACAACTTCCTGCAATACGGATTTTTGCGCCGCAATGGTTTCTTTAAGTTCGGCTTGCTTTTTGGCTTTCCACTCCTCGATGGGTAATCGCTGTTCGTACATTTATCGCTCCTCCTTCGCAGTAATATCCTGCACTTTTTCCTGCGCCTGTTCTGCCTTCTGCGCTGCATTTTTCAGTGCCATAATTGTGGCTCGCACAGATGGGCGTGGGTCAATATCCAAAGGATTCTTCCGCGCGTCAACAAGCTGTCGCCGGATTGACGGCGGGTTGGGTCTTTTTTTCTGTCTGCCGTAGTGACCTTGGGAATGGCATATCCCAACTGCTCATAGATGCGGTTTAGTTTGGCGACATCTTCAGCTTTGAACATGACGTCAACTTTTTCGTTCTGTGCCTTATCCTTGATGACCGCGAACAAGACGCCGTACTGCTTTGCCAATTCCTTAAACTGTCCAACGTCTTTGCTTTGCAGGGCAATAATTTTCAATTCTTTGCCCTCCCGCAGCAGACGGTCAAGGCTGGTTTTGCCTTTCACTTTAGGATTTTCCTTGGCGTAGGCCAGCGATAAGGCCAGTGCGTTTTTAATGCCCAGCGCAGACAGCTTAATGGCTACTTCGGTAACCTGTAAGGCTTCCCGCACCATCTGATCGGCTGCTTCGCCTCCGTTGTTCATCTTGTTTCACCTCATTTCGTTCTTCCTGTGCGGCAAGTTCTGCTTGCCGTAGTTTTTCCTGCACCTCGGCAGCATCTGTTTCGATGTCGGAACAGATGTAAACCTCATGGCGCAGGGCTTTCATTTGCTGGGTCAGTGATTTGATTTTTTCTTCCCGCGCGGCACGTTCCGGCTCACGTTTTTGGCGATACAGAACTTTGCGCTGGCGGGCAAGCTGTTGGATTTGGACTTCTGCATTTTCCTTGTAGGCCAGCAGTTCATCCATAGTTTCAATATGGTTTTCCCATAGGAATTTTGTCTGCTGCTGGTATCGGCTGAACAGCAGAAAATCCTCACGCAGCAAAAAGTAGCAGCGCTTTGTGCTCTTGCCGTGGTAGGCTTTCCGCAGCAGGGCGCAGTAGTGATAGTAGCAAGCCATAAAGCCGGACACCTTGGGATACCGGCGCGGCAGCTTGCCGAGATACCGCACTCGCCGCACAGTGGGCTGTAATTCTGTGGGCTGCCATTTCGGTTTTGCCGGGGCGTTTTCCTGCCGGTATTCCTGCTGCATTTCGGTGGGCATACGGTGCAGTTGGCGGTAATACTCCCGCAGCGCTGTCTCGGAAAAGCGCGGGTCGAGCCGGTCAATGCGGATATTTCGTTGAGCGTCCTTATGGCGCACGGCCATGTGTTCCACACGCGGCCCATATTTGACCGTGTAGCCCATGTTCTGCAATTCCGTGATAAAGCCATCAAAGCTGTCGGCGGCAGCAATAGCCTGTTCCACATCTTTACGAACCATACCTCGGATGGTAGGCTTGCCGGCCTGACCGCTTAGCCACTCGTCATAAGCTTTTCCCTTGCCGTCCGTTTCGATGACGGACAGCCGATTTTCTCGGCAAAGTTCATCCGATACCTGTCGGATTCCGTGGTAGTAGGTGTCAAAGTTGTTGCGGAACATTTTTCCGTCCGCATAGGATACCGAATTGACGACTATATGATTGTGCAGGTGGCCTTTGTCCAAATGGGTGCTGACCGTACACTCAAACCGATCCGCAAGAAACCGCCGTGCAAATTCACAGCCAATCTCGTGTACTTGGTCGGGCGTGGCTTCACCGGGGCTGAAACTTTGTATGATGTGGTAGGCCAAAACTCCCTTATCTGTGGGTTGCTCCCACAATCGTTTGGTTAATTCCATGCTCATACAGGCTGTCTCCGGGTCACAATGAAAGCCTGTCACATACAGTTGATGCTCTGTCTTATCTTGGTCCTGCGTATAGGAAAAGAGCCGCCTTAAATCATCATCAGCAAATTTTTCAGTTTTGTTTGGATTGCTGGTATAATCCAGACATCGTTGCAGATGATGCTTTACTGCTTTGATTTTGTATAAGCTATTGGACCCCACCTCCCTTAATGTACCTCCATATTTGCTCCATGATTTGTTTTGCAGTCAGCAAGTCGGTATTACTTACTTTTCCGCTGGCGTTGGCAATGTGGGCAAGCTGGTTTAGATTGTTGCCAAGGGCTGCAATTTGGCGTGACATTTTTATGTAGTCGGCTGTCGGACGCTCCAGAAGTGGAGCGTCCATCAACACTTTGCGCAGCACTTGCTCTTGATTTAGCCCTGTGCTTTTACTTAAATACCGCAGTCGTTCCTGCTCGTCTTGATTGAGCCGTAGGAGTTTTTTATAGGTTCTTGCTTTCATAATTCACCATCCGATGCAGGGGTTTTAGGGGTATTCCCCTAACAAGTGGGCGATGTGATATCACATTGCCGTGCTTGCTCGTACTGTGCCATAGGCACAGTACGCCGCCTGCTGAAAATCACCACGCAGCTGCAACCCCTTTCGGGTAGCATAGCGTTCGACACGATGAGCCAGCCGAAACATATTAACCCGGTCACGCAGGCTGTACTCGGTAGCCGTGACCTGTACACCGCGCTGCATGAGCCGCTTGAAAAAGGAGTACAAGTGGCGCTCCTTGCCGCTGATCTGCCGCATACGGCAGATATAAACGCGGTCAACTTTTCCACCCTTAATCTGCTGCATCATATCGCGGTAGCCGGGGCGCAGCAGCCAGCCGCCGCGCTCGTCAATGCTTCCACCGACAATATCACAGCCGTCATGCAGAGCCTGCATTGAGCAAACTTTATAGCTGTTCATTGTGCCATCGTAGTCGCCGGGAATTCGCGCGTACACCCACGCGCGGGGTCTTTTCTGTTCGTCCATTGTTCACCGTTCCTCATAAAAACTTAGTTGTTCGCCCTCCTGCAGAAAGCGTTCGTCTATCTCACGAAAAGTGCGCCGCCAACTAAAACGTTCGATGGGTTTATTCGGCACGTCCTGTAATTCAAGCAAAAGCTGCCAGAGTTCGGGGTGGTATCTGTAGAGATGCCGCAGTTCGCTGATTGATGCGTTCGGGCAAAACCAACAACCCCCGCGTTTAGTGAAGTCATACAGCGGGGACAGCAGCTCCTCAGCTGCGCACATAGACTCGCTTCGGGTTCGGCCACATGGTACTTGTCCAGCAAAGAAATCTGACCGGGCTTTAATCGTGCCAGTCGCTTGGGTTCATCTGCGGCGATGCCGATGTACTGCACCGTGTCCGGGGGCAATGCCTTCTGATATCTTGATCGGCGGCAGCTTGCAATCCCGCTGAATTGTACAGCGCCCACTCAGAGGGAATCCCGAAAGCATCCCCTTGGTTTTTCCTCGTGTGACAACATGGTAAAAGCAGGATAGATAGGTCTTTTCGGAGCGCAAAACCCGTGTCGGGATGCCGCGCTGTTCAAAATACGGGATTGCTGTTTCGTGGATAAATCGGTTGTGTTCGGGCAGCTCGCCGGATATTTCCTCGCTGAACATGACCTCGCAATACACAAGTTCGTCCAGCGGTTCACCATGCTGCAAGGCCAGCAGCGCGGTGGCGATACTGTCTTTTCCGAAACTGCAACTTAAAATGTGTTTTGCCATCTTCTCTCCTATAAAAATAGGGAGGGCCGCGCGGTCCTCCCCGTAAAAAAGTATATTTCATTTTCCGATTATTCCTTAGTCCTCGGTGTCCTCGTCATCATCGTCACGGGGCGCAATATCTTTGCGGCGGGCGCTCTTGTGGACCAGAACGGCCAGCCCTGCAAGAGAGATTCCCGCAATCGCCAGCTGCAGTCCCAACGAAGAATTGTCGCCGGTCTTAGGAATCGTCAGCAGCGGCGTGGGTGTTGCAGTGGGTGCAGCGGGCACGGGTGTCGGCGCTGGGGTCGTGTTCGGCGTGGGCTGCGGAGTATGGTCCGGGGTCGGCGTGTTGTCGGGGTAGGTGTCGGTGTGTCCTCGCGGGCATCTTTCATTACCACGGTCTGCATCTCGCCGGTGGGCAGAACGGTAAAGTCGATACTTTCTGCAACCTTGTAGCCGTTGGGTGCGGTGATTTCCGTCAGTGTATAATCTCCTGCTGGCATCTTTTCCACATAATGTGGTTCGTTTGTGGAAATCCAACGGTCAATCTCGGTGCCGTCCTTGTCCTTGATAACCAGTTCTGCGCCGGGAAGTTCTTCGTTGGTGGTGATGTCTACCTTGGAAATTTTCACCTTGATGGTATCATCAAACATTTCAAAGGTCTGCACCTCACCTGTGGGCAGTACCTCAAACTCCACACGCTCCGCAATGGCATAACCGTCCGGGGCAGTCACCTCGGTCAAAGTATACTTGCCAGCAGGCAGCCTTTCCATGTAGTGCGGTGCATCGGTAGAAACCCAGCGGTCAATTTCGTTGCCTTTTTCATCGGTAAGCGTAAGTTCTGCGCCGGGAAGTTCTTCGTTGGTGGTAAGGTCTTTCTTGGAAATCTGCACCTTGGTAATATCATCCTGCATAATAACGGTGGCATCGTCCAGCAGTTTCCAGTCATCCCACTTCCAGAACAAAATGTTCTTGGTGGTCAGATAGTAAACTTCGCACTCCTCCAGAGGATTGCCGTCCTCATCGGATTTCTGAATCAGGCGGAAAGTAATATCATTGGCCAGTGCGTACCCATCAGCGGCGCGGATCTCCGTCAGTGTGTAAGATTCACCGAAATGCAGCCCGGTCACGCGATGCGGCTCATCGGTGGACACCCATGTGGTTACGGTATTGCCGTCCGTATCCTTGATAGCAAGGGTGGCGCCGGGCAGTTCCTCATCGTTGGTAAGGTCACGTTTGCTTACCCACATTTCCGTAGGCTTGTTGGCACAGGTGTTATCCAGCACCATAATAGCTTGTCCATCATAGGTGAAAGTGACTTCCATCGGCTCCTCGTTGACGTAATAGCCGAGAGGGGCGCGGAGTTCCTTGACGATGTAATTACCGCTGTTGGTGGTGGCGTCCTTGCGGATGCTGCTGCCGTAATACTCGCCGCGAATAGGAATATCGCGGTCAAAATAGGTGTAGCCGTCTGCGCCAGTTTCGGGGCTGGTGGCGACCAGTTCGCCCGCTGCAAACAGCAGTTTTCCGTCCACACTGTAAATATCGTCGGCAGCGTACAGGTTGAATACCGCACCCGCAAGGTATTTGCCGGTTTCGCGGTCAACTTTGTAAACACCTACTTTGGCCTTTTCGCGGTCATTGTAGAATTTTAAGTCTGCTGCTCGGTGAAATCTGCGTTGGCATCCTGCTGCGCACGACCTCAAAACTCTGGGAAGATGCAGCGCCGTCAACCTTGGCAATGCTCGTGGCCATAACCACATCGTTCAGTTCGTTATCCCATGCAAAGGTGACATCATCCAAAATGCTTTGCAGGGTGTAGCTGCCGCTGCGGGTCTGTTCAAACTGTTCTGCTTTGGACAGGTCGGACACAAGGAAGAACGTAAAGCCCGCGCCCTCCAGTTCCAGTCCGTTGCTTTGGCCGCTGGAGGATACGATTTTACTGATTTCCACATTGCCTTTGGCAACTTGGTCTTGGCTTTCGGCCAAAGCGTTATCAGCATGGATGTGGTAATTGGCGCTGTAACTGGTCTTGTCGATCTGTTCACCGGCTGCCTGTCGATTGTCGGCAAAGGTGGTCTTTTCTACATACCAACCTCATCAGAATAGGCGGGCGTGATGTAGTAGTTATGTTCATCGCAAAGGTAGCCGCCTGCAAAGGACAGGTAGTAGGCATCGTAAGTCCAAGAGCCATCCAACGCTTTACCTTTAGAGACTGTAGAAAACTTGTTCTTGTACACCCAATCCGTGTACTGCCCGCTGCCGTTCTTGGCAAACGCGGCGGTCTGCCCGGTGGCTGCCTTGATGCGGCTGTCCACGGTGGGATAGGTGCCGGAAACAGCAAGAGCGCCGTCACGCAGCGGGATAACCACGCCGGTGGAGCGCTCTACGACATAATATTTGCCGAGGTACAAATTGCTGAAGCACAGCCAGCCATTCTCGATTTTAGCGCTGGCTACAAGGTGGTCTTTTTTCAGAACGGGTAAATAATCAGACACCCACTGCCCGCTGTTGTCGCGGATTGTGGTGTGCCAGATGGGATTGCCGTCTGTATCCACAATTTTGGAGTAGTCCACCACGCCGGTCACACCATCGGGGTGCGTAATATCTTCGGCGGCGTAGAGGTCATACACCGCGCCGTCCAGCGCGGCATCGCCGTGAGCCTGCCCGCTGGCAAGGGCTGTGCCGTGGGCGGTGCTGCCGCCCACATACCGCACGGCATCAAGGTCAACCTTGGAGATGCTGATTTCGCCCAAGGTGCGGTCATTTTCATAACGCCGTCTGTGGGCGTGATTGTGTAGCTATCCTCGTTGGCCGCCTTGCCGCTATTGTCGGTGTTATAAGTACGACGGGGATCCTTGGAAGTGTCGTAAATGGTAACGGTGGTTTCTACGCCTGTACTGGTGACAAGTTTGGTGCCGCCTTTGTCGGCAGCGGCAACGTCGGCATTATAGTCAGCATTGTCCAGCCAGATTACAGAATTGTCCTTATCCTTGGTGATTTCGATATAGTAACCGCGCTTGCCCAGCGGAGTGTTGGCCATGCGGGATGATTGATGTCTGTCCAATCGCCAAAATAGCCTGTGGGCGCTTTGGTTTCCACGATGATAAACTTGCCCGCATTACGTTGTGTGTAGTAGAGGGTGTGGCGCATAGAATCCGTGGTCGCATAGGCCGCACTGTTGATGACCGCATAAGTGCCATCGCCTTGGCGCTGCACACTGTAAGTGTTGTAGCCACCTGTGGGCTGGTATTTGCCGGTCACAGTATCCCACTGGAAAATCTCATATTGCGCGTCGGCAGCAATCTGATTGCCGGTTTCGCTGTCGGTTTTCTTGATGTTGACCTGCAAGGACCATTCATCGTTTTTCATCAGATAGGCATTGTTGGAATTGGCCGGTACAGAAATGGTCTGGTTGCTGCCGTTGCTGCCCCAATACATTTCAAAACCGTATAGAACACCCACTTCCTCATAGCGGAATTTGACGTTCGCCAGTTCTGCCTTTGCAGATGCAACCGCATTGTCCACCATGCGCTGGGCCTCGCCCTGCAACTCGGCAATCGCAGCATCGCGGGCGCTGTCGGCGGCTGCATCGGCTTCGTCCTGCGTGGTGTAGGGGCCTACTCGTCCGTTGCGGCTGTCGGTGGTTTTGCTTAGGGAGTAGTGCAGCGTCCAACTTGCAGATGCAGCACCGCCATTGTTTTGAAAATTGTCATCGTTGGTGTGGCCAGCAGTGGTAACGCTCTGTTTATCTGCGGGAGAAATATTCCATGTGCCGCCGTCAATAGTACGCTTTGGGTGATGGGTTCAATCTCGATGGTCGCGCCGTCCACTTTCTCGGTGGTTTTAAGCTGCACCTTGTTGGTGATGATACCGTAGTCAAAATCAAAGCTGCCGCTTGCGGTCTGCGCAGGGCTTCCCAGTTGGCGTAAATTTCCTGCACGATGGGTTTGGGGTTCGGTTCGTCATCGGAGATTTCGGGGCCAATCACAGCCACAGTCTGCCAGCCCGCGCGGCCCGGCTGATAAATATAGGTATAGTAGCCGCGGGCGGATGCGTAAGCGTCTGTGCCCTCCAACAGCGTCTGCGCAGATCCAATAAGAATTTTGGCGGCAGTGCTGTCAGGATAATTCTCGATAATCTGCATCTGCGCATCTGTATAGATCGTGCGGCAGGAATCCAGCAAACTCGGCGCTTCTGCGGAGAGCGCAACCGGAGGGAGCTCCTGCATACCGAGCGAAAGCTGCGTTAAACCGCCCCAGATTCTGTACTGGTTGCCATAGTGGTCGCCGGGTACATACTGGTCTGCGCCAACCATAGAAGTATTGACATAAGTGTACGTTGGACAGTTCTTGGGCTGGCCGTCTGCGCCGGGGGTGCAGCAGTAGGCGGGTTCGCCGTTGAACCAGATCAGCCAAGTGCCGTTGACCTTGGCAACCTTGGTGATCTTGCCACTTGTCACCGCAGGGGTGGGGCGCTCGGCAAAGGCGGCAATTTCGCTGTCGGGGAAAGGATATTCGGCAGTCGCATTGCGGTCGATGGCTACCTGTAGGGTTTTGGTCAGTGTACTGCCATCGGGTGCGGTGTAAACCAACTGCGCGGTAAAATTCGCATCTGCCTGCACATATACACCCAGCACCGCAGCGGAGATTTCGCTGTATTCGTTGTGCAGCAGGCTTTCAGCATCCTCGGCGGGCGCGCCGTAGTAGTCCAGCAGGGTCACGCTGTCCGGCAGAACCAGATCGAGCGTGCTGCCGTTGGCGGGGTACTCCACCTGCGCCATAATGGGAACAATGGCATAGTCTGCGCCATCCAGCAGGGGCGCGGCCATGGTAAGGCCGTCATTGTCCAGTGCAACGGCAGTCAGATAGCTGCCGCCTTCTTCCAGCTGGCTTTCGGGCCACTCGGAAATGCCGATTTTAGTTTCACCGGTGGCAACCGGCAGACCCTCGCTGCCGATATAGGAGCCGATGGGTGCATCGGGCAAGTCAGTGTACAGTTCCGCGCCGACAACAGCAGCAGGGATTTCTTCTTCAGCGGGCTGCTCTTCCGCCGTTTCCGGAGTGGCTTCGGTTACATCCTCGCCGGGGTCGGGGCTGCTCTCGTCGGTCTGGCCGTTGTCTGTTTCAGACGGCTCGGTCTGCTGCTCCATCTGCACGGTTTCCTCGGTGGGCTGCGGTGTGGGTTCCTCCGCAAACGCCGCACCGGGTAGCATGGAGCAGAGCATTACCGCCGCCGCAAACAGCGCGGTAACGCGATGCTTCAATTTATAATGTGTTTCTTTCATTGTGAAATCCTTTCAAACAGAGATTTTTCACGAAAAAAGCGCCTGCAAAATGC
>ENA-OQIR01000438-OQIR01000438.1-human-gut-metagenome-genome-assembly--contig:-NODE-438-length-18363-cov-1.836039_pt1 | contig 18363 bp, 19 predicted proteins | sample MGYA00242580_ERZ504745 | MGnify/ENA primary metagenome ERZ504745 (study PRJEB26092, sample SAMD00036214) | human gut metagenome | host: Homo sapiens | study: EMG produced TPA metagenomics assembly of... | reverse complement strand
TTTATTTTTAGCATGATAAGGCAATATACACAGCCATTAACACAGTAATTAGAAAGATAAAGTGGCGCGAATAGAACAATTCTATCGCCATAAAAATCATCTTTAATTTTTTTTGCTAGAGCGAAAATTTCTTCATTGAGTTCAGGAATATCACAAGCTAAAAGCACAGAAGCTTCGCGGTGGGAAAGACCTTTTTCAAGTTTTGCTTTAGCTAAAATTTCAGTGATTAAAGCTTTATCATGTTTATGTTCATCAGCATAAGCAAGAGTAGATAAAATTTCTTCATGATTGATAAATTCTTCTGCTTTAGAGGATTTTGGATTGTACAAATCTATCAACTTCTTTCTTTAGAAATATATATTAAGACATTAAGCTAATCGCCTCTAGTAGAGGTTACATGATAGCCATGTTCTTGCAAGGCATTTGTTAATTTTATGATACCTTCTAAAGATTCGCCACCTGTTATTTTTTATTATTATATAAAGTTATAAAGTGAACGAATATTTAAAGGTGAAATATTAGGCATGATGACATTAGCGCCAGCTTCAAGACCTTTTATAGTTCCATTCGGAGCTAATGTGGCAAGTGCAGTTGTTGCTGGCAATAAAACTTTAGGCAGTAATAAACGAATTATAGCCAAGATGACTAAAGTCAAATCAACGCTACCTGCTGTTTATCTTTAAACGGTGTTTGTTCATGCGGAATAAAAGGGCCAGTGCCTATCATATGAGGACGAAATACATTAAAATTCTAAGTCATTCAATAAATCAGTTAAAGTTTGATATGGCGAGCCAATCATCATACCAGCTCCCACTTGATAGCCAATATCTTTTAAATTTTTTAGGCAGTTTAAGCGATTGTTTAAATCCATTTTTGCTGGGTGAAGTTTTTGATAATGTGAAATATTAGCTGTTTCATGACGAAGCAAATATCTATCTGCTCCAGCGTCAAAATATTTTTGATAGCTTGCTCTTGTTTTTTCACCGATGGATAAAGTGATAGCACATTCGGGATATTTATTTTTTATCTCTTTAATTATTTGTATCATTTTATCATCAGAAAAATACATATCTTCGCCTCCTTGTAAGACAAAGGTGCGAAGATTATTTTTATAGCCTATTTCACAAGATAATAATATTTCTTCTAAAGATAGGCGATAGCGAGTAGCTTTATGATTAGAACAGCGAATACCGCAATAATAGCAATCATTTTTGCAGTAATTGGTAAATTCAATAAGACCGCGTAAAAAGACATTATGTCATATGATTTTTCGCGAACAAAGCGAGCCGCTGCAAATAGATATTTGCTAAGCGGCCCTGCATAGGCTTCTTGAGATAATTCATCAAGAAGTTTTTTTATTTTTGATTTATTAAATTGGGGATTGATGACTAAATCATCAATGATGTTTAATGAATTTAATTTAGTTTCCATAATGAATTATTTCAATAAATTATTTTTCAAAATCAAATTGTTTTTTACGTGCTTGGTAATGAGTATGCAATAATTTATGAGCAATTTCACTACCTGGTTTTTCAAGAAAATCTTTATAGAGTTGTTTTAAATATGGATTTTCATGAGATTTACGATATTTAGTATTTTTATCTATTTGATAGATGGATTCCATGCGTTTTTTATTTACTTCCATAGTTGTTCCGATAGGTTGACCACCGCCACCTAAGCAACCACCTGGGCAAGCCATTACTTCGATGAAATCATATTTACATTCGCCAGCACGCAATTTATCCATGAGGATTTTGGCATTATTTAAAGTATGAGCTACAGCAATGTTGATAGTTTTATCGCCAATATTGATTTGAGCTTCTTTGATACCATCAAAACCGCGAACAGGAGTGTATTCAACATTTTTCATTTCTTCTCCTGTGAGCCATTCGTAAGTAGTACGAAGTGCAGCTTCCATAACGCCACCAGTAGCACCAAAGATAGCAGCAGCACCGGTAGCAGTACCCATAGGATTATCAAATTCACTTTCAGGGAGATTTTCAAAATCAATACCGATATATTTAATGAGTTTGATTAATTCACGAGTTGTCAATACTGCGTCAGTATCAGGACGACCATCATGAGCCATTTCAGGACGAGTGATTTCATATTTTTTGCAATACATGGCATGATTGCTACAGTGAAATATTTTAGGGTCGAGATTTTCTTGTTTTGCATAATGTGTTTTAGTGATAGCGGAGAAAATCTGCATAGGAGATTTTGTAGTGGATAAATGGTCTAAAAGGTCAGGATAATGTTTTTCCATATAATTTACCCAACCAGGACAGCAAGAAGTAGCCATTGGCATTTTTTTGCCAGATTTTATGCGTTCGATTAATTCATTAGCTTCTTCAGTGATAGTGAGGTCAGCACCGTAGTTTGTATCAAATACTTTATCAAAGCCAATCATGCGAAGTGCAGTAACCATTTTTTTAGTTACGATAGAGCCTTTTGGCATACCGAATTCATCGCCTAAAGCTATACGTACACTTGGAGCTGTTTGAACGATAACAGTTTTATTAGGGTCGAAGATGGCATCAAGAACACGGTCAGTATCATCTTTTTCTACTAATGCACCTACAGGGCAAGCAAGACTACATTGTCCGCAAAGCACACATTTTGTATTATCAAATTCAGCATCAAATGGAGTTGTTACATGAATATTTGTACTGCGTCCAGCAAAACCTAAAACTTCAATACCTTGAATTTCTTTACAAGCACGGATACAACGACCGCATTTTACGCATTTTTCAGGGTCATGTACTAAGCTTGGATTAGCACCACGTTTTTCGATATGTTGACCAACATGAGGAATGTTTGGACGAAGAACATTGAAACGACTGCAAAGTTTTTGAAGTACGCAGTTACCATTACGAGGGCAAGTCAAGCAATTTTCTTCATGGTCAGCCATGATTAATTGCAAAATACCACGTTGAGTATCGCGTACAACTTTTGTATCAGTGAATACTTCCATACCTTCCCAACATTCAGTAGAACAAGCTGCAAGTAAACGGCGTTGACCGACAACTTCTACAGAACATATACGACAACGTGCTTTGATGCGTTGGTCAGGGTGATAGCATAAATGAGGAATATCTATATGAAGCATTTGAGCTGCTTGTAAAATTTTAGTGCCTTTTTTTACACTTATAGGCATATTATTTATTTTAAGATTGATTAACTCTTCCATTAACTTCCAATGCCTCCTAGTTTTTTATTTTAAAGGTATCAGGAAAAATTTTCATAGCGGATTTTAAAGCATTTTGTGCTGTTTCTCCTAAACCACAAAGTGAAGACATAGGCATAACTTTGGCAAAAGTTTGCATAGTTTCTAGGTCTTCTTGTGTATGAGTTTGAGCTTTGATTTTATCTAAGAACATTTTGATATGGCGGTTACCTTCTCGACATGGAGTGCATTGACCACAACTTTCATGTAAGAAGAAATCTTGAGTATAACGTAAGAAATCTATTACAGAAGTACGTTCATCGATTACAAGAATAGAACCAGAGCCGATGACTAAATCATGTTCTTTGAAATCTTCATAAGTATAAGGAACATCTAAAATACTATCATCAGCTATTTTTCCAGAAGCACCACCGAATTGAATGAGGCGAATTTTGCGATCACCTTGAATACCACCAGCTAAATCATAAATGATTTCACGGATTGTAGTACCGAATGGAATTTCATATACACCAGGTTTTTTTACGTTACCACCAATGCTTACAAGTTTTGTACCTAAGGATTCACCTACACCGTATTTCATGTAAGTTTTAGCACTATCACGAAGTAAATGAGGTACGATAGATAAGCTTTCTACGTTATTCATGCAAGTAGGGCGAGCGAATAGACCACTTTGTTTCATAAATGGCGGTTTCATGCGAGGGCGACCTGCTTTACCTTCCATAGAGCGGATAAGAGCAGTACCTTCACCACAAACGTATGCACCCGCACCAGAATAGAGATGGATTTTGTAATTCCAACCAGTACCTAAAATATTTTCACCTAAAAAACCATTTTCTTCAGCTTGTTTGATAGCATTTAAAAGGCGAGGGCGGAATCTGCTATATTCTGAACGCATATAAATATAACCATCTTCAGCATTTACTGCCCAACCAGCAATGATGATGGCTTCAATTAGATTGAAAGGGTCATTTTTTATTAATTCACGATCTTTAAAAGTACAAGTTTCCCCTTCATCAGCGTTACAAATTACACAATGATGAGGACGTTCTACAGCACGAGCTTGAGACCATTTACGTCCCATAGGATATGCTGCACCACCGCGACCTTTGATTTTTGCTTCAGTTAATAAACTAGCAATATCTTCTTTATCCATAGTAATTGCTTTTTTTCAAAGCAGAAAAACCACCGATATTCATATATGATTCAATGGAAAATACATCATATTTACCAAAATTTTCAGTTATGTATTTTACACTACTCATGAAAATACCTCCGTTTCTTAGATGAATTTTTGTAATAAATCTCTAATTTTTTCTTCGCTGTCTAAATGACCATATACTGTGCCGTTTATTTTTACTGCTGGAGCAACATCACAAGCACCAAAGCAAGATACTTTTTCTAAAGTGAATTTACCATCATAAGTTACAGTATCAAAATCAATATTTAAAAGACGACGCAATGTATCAATTAAGAATTCATTATTATTTACTTTACAAGCGATGCTATCGCATACTTCAATTGGGTAACGTCCACGAGGTTTATCAGATAAAGTATCGTAGAAAGTTATACAGTCATAAATGACAGAAAGTTTTACGTTAGGAAGTTTTTCTACAATATAGTAAGCTACAATTTTAGGAATATAATGTTGGGGAATTTGTTCTTGAACTTCTACTAGAATACCAACAATTTGAGTGTAATCATAATCGTGAGCTTGTAAGATATTATCAATTTTTTCTTTGAGTTCATCTGTTAGCTCAAATTTTGTGCTATCCTCAATCATGTCATCAACCTACCTTTATATAATATATACAGATAATAATTTTACTTAACTGACTAAATAAAATTTATGTTAGTAATATATTAACATAATTTAGATTTAGAGTGAATATAAAAAAGTGTAAACTTTACAATTAAATTAAGAGTGTAAAAATAAGAGCATTGATTAATATAATGCTCTTATTTTTACATTTTATTTAGTTGATTTTTTATTCAGATAAATTTATTTTAAATAATAATATATTACTATTATTCAGTAATACCATCTTTCATTATAGCTATTTCATTGAAATGCATTTGTTCAGATTTTGTTAATTTACCTGAAATAATAGTTAATATATAATCAAATAGTTCATTACGAAGTTTTTCCATAGAGGATTTTTCAATTAATTCGCCTGCATTAAAGTCAATCCATTTGGATTTATGCTGTGCTAATTTACTATTGGTTGCTATCTTAATAGTAGGAACAATTGTACCCCATGGTGTACCACGTCCTGTAGAGAATAAGATTATTTGACAGCCAGAAGCTGCTAAAGCTGTTGTAGATACTGAATCATTGCCAGGAGCATTTAATAATTGAAGACCTACTTTATTGATAGTATCGCCATAATCTAATACATCAACAATAGGAGCATGACCACCTTTTTGAACACAGCCCAAAGATTTGTCTTCTAAAGTAGTAATTCCACCAGCCTTATTACCTGGAGAGGGATTATCAGATATAGGTTGGTCATAACGTTTAAAATATTGTTTAAAATTATTGATTAAATCCACCGTTTTGTGAAAAATATCTTCATTAATAGCTCTATTCATTAATAAAGTTTCAGCACCAAACATTTCAGGAACTTCAGTAAGCACAGTAGTAGCACCACTACCAATAGCTAAGTCTGACAATTCACCAATTAAAGGATTAGCTGTAATGCCAGAAAAGCCATCAGAACCACCACATTTTAGACCAATGCGTAGTTTACTAATAGGACAAGTAGTTCTAGTGTATTTATTGGCAAATGTAGCTAATTCTGTTAGTAGTTGCTTCCCGATGATATCTTCATCTTCAACTTCTTGAGTTACTAAAAATTTAACACGGTCAGAATTGTAATTACCAAGAATTTTTTTAAATTCAGTTAGATTATTGTTTTCACAGCCAAGACTGATGACTAATACTGCACCAGCATTAGGATGATTAACAATATCAGCTAAAATTTTTTGAGTCATTTGATAATCTTTGCCGATTTGTGAACAACCATAAGGGTGAGTAATGCCAATACAGTCATCAATATTAGGATAATTTTTTATTAATTCTTTACCGATTTTTTCAAGGTAACGAACGGTACTGGTAACGCAATTTACTGTAGGTACAATCCATAAATTATTACGAATGCCAACATCACCATTTTCTCGTTGATAACCTTTGAAGGTGCAGTTTTCAATTTTAGGTAAATTTGATATTTTTGTCGGCTTGTAGCTATAATTTAAGATTTTTCCTAAGTTAGTTTTTAAGTTATGTGTATGCACATGAGAACCAGCTATAATATCGTCTGTAGCATGACCAATAGAGAAGCTATACTTGATAATTTGTTCATCTTTGTTGATATTTTTTAAGGCAATTTTATGACCAGCAGGGATATTTTCTTTTAAAATGATATCATGCTCATCTATTTGTATTATTTTACCTTTGGTTAAATCAGTTAGAGCAACAGCGACATTATCTAATTTATTGATTTGTAAGATGTCCATAGATTATTCCTCATTTAATAATAATGATTGCATGATTTGTTTGATATTTTGTGTATCAATGGCATAAAGATATTTACTAACATCATTAATAAGTTCAGGGTAAGTAGTTAAATTTATGCCCCATAAATTAGTATCACCTAAAATTTCATTAACAACTACAGTGGCAGATTCTTGAGTTTTAGCATAATATTTCCATGCGGAAGTTAATTTTTGAATAGCATACTCATCATCAGTTAACTCACAAGTTGTACCATTATGTTCAATATAGAAATGATTTCCATTAATTTTAGAAGTATTATATAAAGTTATATAAGCGGCGAAACTAAAACTTAAATTTTGTGAGAATGTATGGAATTTATCATGATACTCTAAAATAGAAGGTAAAACTCTAGCTTTAAATTTTGATGTACAATTAAGTAAAATACTTGATAATTGATGCTTGATAAATGGATTTTGGAAACGTTCAATTACAGCATTAGCAAAATCAATGAGCATTTCTTTATCCATAGAAATTGACGGCAAAATATGATTATTTATGGTTTGTTGGGCAAATTTACCAGTGATTTGGTCATTCATCATTTCAGCTACAGTATTTAATCCAGCGAGAAAACTAGCTGGAACGTTAGCTGTATGCCCACCGTTTAAAAGGCGAACTTTGCGCTGGCGGTATTGGGAGATATCGTTTTCAATAACGACATTTAATCCACTATTTAATAGTGGTAATTTTTCATTTAAACTAGTATCTCCTTCAATAGCTAAGAAATGGAATGGTTCACCACAAGCGATAAGTATATCATTATAACCTAATTCTTGGGTAAGGGTTTCAATTTCATCTTTAGGATAACCACTAACTACTCTATCTACTAAAGTATTGTAGAATTTATTGTGGGCATTAAGCCAAGTGATGAAGTCAGAAGGTAATTGCCATTGTTTACAGTATTTTAAGATTATACTTTTGAGTAATTGACCATTATTTTCTAATAATTCACAAGGAATAATATACATTCCTTTTGTTGCATCACCATGAAAATATTGATAGCGATGATAGAGAAATAAGGTTAATTTAGCAGGGAAAGAAAGTGGAGGTGCCATTGTGGCTGTATCTTGATTGTTATAGGTAAGTCCCGCTTCAGTAGTATTGGAAAATACAATTTCGATTTCAGGGTTTTCAGCACATTTTAAAACATCTTGCCAATTAGTGTAAGGATTGATACCACGACTGATAGAGGAGATGATTTCTTTAGTATTTACAGTTTGACCGTCTTGAATACCACGTAAAATAGTAGTAAATAATCCGTTTTGAGTATTTAATTTACCGACCACTTTGCCATGAGGTGTTGGTTGAATAGCAACTACACTACCATTGAATTTATTTTGATTATTTAATTGTTGAATAATCCAATCCATGAAGGCACGAATAAAATTACCTTCGCCAAATTGAATGATTTTTTCAGGTCGTTTACAGATTAATTCAGGAAAATTATCAGCATTTAATTTATTCATTATTTACACCAACTTAAAATTTGATAACAACTTTTAGCATTGAAGCAACATTTTTAGAGAAATCTTGGAAAGCTTTATCAGCCTCGTCTAAGTTATAAGTATTAGTAACGATTTTTTCTAAATCAACTTTTCCAGATTTTACTAAATCGATTAATTCTAAGAAATCTTTTTTCAAAGCATTGCGAGAACCATAAACATTTAATTCTTTTTTCTGAAGCAAAGTGAAGTCAAATTCATGAGTGCGTTTACCTACACCTATTTGTACCATACGAGCACCAAATGCCGCAGCATCAATACAAGCTTGGAAGGTAGATGGTAGACCTACTGCTTCAATGGTTACATCAAAATAATTGCCATTAGTGATTTCTTCAACACGTTTAATAAAGTTTTCTGGGCTATCATTTAAAATACCATCATCAAGACCGAAAGTTTCAATGGCATAATTCATTTTATTTTCTGCTACATCAGAAATATAAACTTTAGCTCCTTTAGCCTTAGCAGCTACAGCAGCAAGAACACCAATTGTACCAGCACCGATTACTAAACTTTATCATTAGGCTGAATATTTGCTCGGCTGATACCATGATAGCTAATACAAAATGGTTCAATAAGTGCTAATGTTTTGCTGATAATCCTTTACCATCATAGATACGTTCAATAGGCATTGTTATATATTCAGAAAAAGCACCATCACGTTGTGCGCCCATGGTTTCATTACTAGTGCAACAGTTAACAAGACCACGTTGACAAGAATAACAGTGACCACAGTTAAAATATGGATTACAAGTTACAATCATACCAGGTTTTAAGTTGCGGTCATTATCACCAATTTCGATGATTTCTGCGGAAAATTCATGTCCAGGAATACGTGGATAGGAAGCATAAGCAAATGTTCCACGATATGTACCTAAATCACTACCACAAATTCCACCATATAATATTTTAAGTAAAGCTTCTCCTTGTTTACGTACAGGCATAGCTTGTTCAATAATTTCAACTTCACCAGGTTTATTAATAATAATGGTTTTCACCTAAATCACTCCATTTAAAAATTTTTCTAATATTATATAATGCAAATAGTATGCCAATTTTAAATTTTTAACTGATTTAGTTTGAATTACTTAATTTTTAAAGATTTTTATAGCAAAAAACGATTTATAGTAAAAAAAGAAATAGCTATATTTCATAAAAGAAATACAACTATTTCATATTTGAAATTATTTAGTTTTTCGCCATAAGGTAACTTTGCTTATACCTAATAAATGGCAAATTTCATCATTAGAATAATTTTTATCAATTAATTGCTGAATAATAGTTTTTTCCATATTTTTTAAATTATTATTTATAGGTAAAGTTAACATAGAAGTGTTAGATGATGAAATATCATTAACATCATCTAATATATGTTTAACATCATCTAAAGAAATATCGTTTTTGTAAATAAAAGCAAGAACTTCTGCTACATTTTTTAATTCACGAATATTGCCATTCCAAGGATAATTAAGTAAATAACGATTTATTTCTGTAGCGAGATTTTTAGTTGATATTTGACCATATTTATTTAAATAATAATCCAATAATAAAGATATATCTTCTGTACGTTCACGTAATGGTGGTAGGGTAATGCGCAGTACATTGATACGATAATACAAATCTTGGCGGAATTTGCTTCATGAATGAGTTGTTTAAGATTTTTATTAGTGGCACAAATTAGACGAATATCTATAGGGAGTATTTTATCATCGCCAATACGCATGATTTCACGCTCTTGCAGTACACGAAGTAATCTACTTTGAATATCTAGTGGTAAATCTCCGATTTCATCAAGAAAATAGTACCTGTATGAGCCATTTCAAATAGACCTTTTTTACCAGATTTTCTAGCGCCTGTGAATGCTCCTTCAACATATCCAAATAGTTCTGATTCAATAAGTGTTGGTGGGAGTGAAGCGCAGTTTACAGAAACAAATGGTTTGTCGTGGCGTTGACTGGCATTGTGAATACTTTGTGCCAGACCTTCTTTGCCTGTGCCTGTTTCACCATATATTAGGATATTAGAGTTAGATTGGGCAAATTGTTTAGCTGTAGTTAGAAGTTTTTCCATTTGGGAGATTATATAAAATATCGTTAAAGGTTTTTTTAGCAATAAAGACCTTTTTGATAGAGTGCTACTTGAATTTTACGAGCAGTCTTTTCAATTAAATTTACTTTTTGGAAAATCAAGATTTGATTATTTAATTCATTATTAATATCTAAAGAAATAACATCTAAAAGTAATTTTTCATTATTGATATCTAAAATTTTGCCTTTATACATAGTTAGATAATTATTAAGTTGAGCAGTTCCTTTTTTTCCGGCAAGAACCGTATTATTATTAAGTATCTCTTTACCTAGTTTATTGTAAAATATAGGTTGTTTATTTAGATTATAGACAATAATACCCTCGTTTATATTGTCTATAATGCTTTGCAATGTTTGCAAGCGAAGCTGTTTTTTCTGTTGTTTGTTGGCAAGGATTAATGCCTCATTAATGGCTTTCCTTATAGAGATGATATCAGATTCAATATATATACTGTTTTTAATATTATATTTTTTGGCAAGTTCAACAGGCTTAATATCACCAATAATTCCATCAATATTTTTAGGTAATAGATTTTCAATAATTTTGGAAACATCTTCATCGTTTGAATAGGGACAAATTTTTACACTTGTTTGGTGAATGTTAATAATAGAGCTTTCTGGTTCAATTATATTGTTATTAGAAATAATAGCGATATTTTTACAACCGGCTAGGTGAAGTTTTTCTATAGATTTTAAAATATTAGTAAGAGAAATACCAATATCAACTATAATTTTATTTGTGTATTTTTTTAAATCACGAACAGTACCACCACGGCTGATGATAATAGATGTAGATTCTGATTGTTTGGCTATATTTACGGCAATTTTATTTTTAGCTACAATTAATGGTATAGATAAATTCATTTCTATCAAGGTTTTTTTGGCAATAGAAGCAATTTCTTCATGAGGGGCAATAAAAAGAATAGAATTCATATAAAAGCTCCTTTAATAAAATAAATATAATTATTATTTTAGCTAATTTAACAAAATAAAACAAAGGAGAATTAAGATTTTAATCTTAATTCTCCTTTATTTTATTTATATTTAAGGTAAACGCCAAAGTCCAGTAGCAGGATTTTTAATAAAATAAATTTCTTCACCATCAGGCATTATTTGCATCCATCGGATAATTTATCAGGATTATATCTTTTTATAGCATCATCAATATTCATATAATTAAAGCCTACGCTTTCGATTTCTGTTTTACTTATTAACTTTGGATTAACAGCATAAGTAATAGAAAATCTATCATCAGAAGAACCGTGAATTAAGTGTGCGGGAACCATTAATTGATTAGGAAATTTATTTTCATTATACAGTTTTAAAATTTTTGTTCTACCAATATAGCCATATTTACGAATGACTTCATCAACTTCAGCATTTTCTCCAAAACTGTGAATACCAGGAGCCAACAATAATAATTCTCCACCATCAGCAATAGCCATACGAGAACGATAAATACCTTTATTACCTACCATGTGGTTTTTAATTCCATAGGATTTAGATAAGCAACAACTTTTTTTGCAGGTTTATTTAAATAGGTGATATTAAGTTTTTGTGATAATTGAACAGCTTGTTCGTAAGCTTGGCGGCTGGTACCAATGTATAAACCATTTAAATTAATAGTATCATCTTTATTTGTGGTAGTAACTGTTAGAATATATACTAGAGGTTTATTTTTTAAATAATGTTTTTGAGCATAATCAAAGACTTGACGTGCTGGTGCGTGGTCATTGCCAAGAGCTTTTTCAATACCACATATAGCACCGAGCATATGGCTTTTATTTATCATTTGGCGACCGCCAATACCTACAAAAATATTTTTACTATAATTAGCCATACCAACAACTTCATGTGGAACAACTTGTCCTATAGATAAAATTAAATCATAATCGTCTTCCCAAAAATATTTATTAACTTCAACATCAATAGTATCGTTAAATAGATTATTAGATATTTTGGCTACAAAGTCTTTAGGAACTTCACCTATCTTTATAGTATCTGATTGCCATTTATGATGTAAAAAATTAGCTTTAGGAATATCACCATACATTTTAATGCGTTCTTCGTCATTAATCATTGCATGAGTACCTAATGCGGGCATAATATCAATTTTTACATTAGTAGATAATTTTTTATAAATTATTTGGGTAATATCACCAGCTTTAGAAAAACAACGTGTAAAATCTGGCGGAATAATTAGAATTTTTCTTAAATTATCATACTGCTGTAATAATTTATCTATAGCTGTTTCAATATCATAATTAGATAAATTTTTAGTAGATGATAAATAAATTTCATTCATGGAATTTATACCTCCTTATTAGTAAATAGACTATCGATTAATAAGTTAATCGATAGTCTATTTATTTAGTTACATTAAGAATAAGATTTTTATTTCAAATGATTTATTGGATAACGAACAGTATGTTCTTTTAAAAGCTAACACATTCTTCTGCAACTTTACGTTTTAATTCTAAGGCAGCTTCTTCAGAATACCATGCCATATGTGGTGTAGCTAAATAATTATCTAAAGTAAATAATTTATTATTTGGCATCATAGGTTCTGTTGCTGCACAGTCAATGGCAGCTCCAGCTATTTCTTTATTTACAAGTGCATCATAAAGGTCATCTTCGTTAATAATTCCACCACGAGCTACATTAATGATAATAGCATTATTTTTCATCATTTTAAATGTTTCATCATTAAATAGGTTTTTATTTCCATCTGCTGGAATATGAAGGGATATGATATCAGATTCTTTGATAACATCTTCTAAAGATTTTATTTTTATAAATTTAGTATTTTCATTTTCTTTATAATATGGGTCATAACCGATAATATTGTATTCTAGAGCATGAGCTTTAATAGCAAAATTTCTGCCAATACGACCTAAACCAATAACACCAACTGTTTGTGTGGAAGCACGATGTATTGGAATAGAATGAGCATAGTCCCATTTTGTGCTTTTAGTGAAATTGTTCATAAGCACGATTTTTCTGGTCATAGCCATCATTAAAGCAATAGCATGGTCAGCAACTTCATTCATTCCATAATCGGGTACATTACAAATTTGAATATTATGTTTAGTCGCTTCTTCTATATCAATAGTGTCAACACCTACACCATAACGAACGACCATTTTTAATTTTGGTAAAGCGTCCATAACTTTTTTTGTAATATGTGCATATTGAACAATAAGAGCATCAGCATCTTGGCATTGAGAAATAACATCTTCTTCAGAATGGCATTGTTTTAGCTCAAAATCGATTTGAGCAGTATTTAGAATTTTGGTTTCCATATCAATATTATCATGATCGCAATCAGTAATAATAACCTTCATCATAATCACTCCAATTCATCATATGTATTATAAAAATATAATAAAATATTAAAATAGAAAAGTCAAGAAGTTTAGAAAAATATAATTATAAATATAACTGATTTTATATTTTAAAATGTATAAAACAGTAAATAGATATTGTTTTTTTGGAGAAAAATAGAAAAATGATTAATAAAAATCTGAAATATAAAAAAAGAATGAAAAAAATATTGCATAATAAAAATATAATATGATATCATATTATCAATTGATATGATGAATTATAGAAAATCGTTAGATGATTTTAGAGGTGGGAGGATAAACTAATGCAAAGTGGATTAATTTTAGTTGGTGAGCCTATGGGATTATTGATTGCCCAAACTGAAGGCAGTTTAAATAATGTTAGTAGTTATGATTTAGCAGTAGCAGGTGCAGAATTTAATGTAGCAATAGGTACAGCAAGATTAGAACATAAAGTTACATATATGACTAAATTGGGTGATGACCCTTTTGGAAAACGTATTACTACAGTATTAAAAGATAATAAAATTGGTGATGAATTTATATCTTTTTCTAAAGAACGAGCTACTGGTTTTATGTTGAAAGGTAGAACTAGTGTAGGAGATCCAGAAATTTTTTATTTTAGAAAAAATTCTGCTGCATCAACATTAAATGAAGATGATGTAGAAAAAATAGATTTATCAAATTATGGTTATATTCATTTGACTGGTATTTTACCAGCTTTATCAGAAGATACTAAGAAAGCTACATTTTCTTTAATTAAAAAGGCTAAAAAACAAGGTTTATTTATAAGTTTTGATCCTAATTTACGTCCTCAATTATGGAAATCTCAAGAAGAAATGATACAAACTATTAATGAATTAGCATCATATGCAGATTTAGTTTTACCAGGGCAGGCAGAAGGAAAAATATTAATTGGCACAGATGATGAAAAAGAGATTAATGATTTTTATTTACAAAATGGAGCTTCTATTTGTGTAACTAAATGTGGAAGTAAAGGGGCATACGTATCTACTAAAGATGGAGAAGGTTATATGGTAGAAGGTTATAAAGTGGAAAAAGTTGTTGATACTGTGGGGCTGGTGATGGATTTGCAACAGGCGTAGTTACTGGTTTAATGGAAGGATTAACTTTATCGGAGGCAGTTAAACGAGGTACAGCAATTGGGGCAATTCAGGTTATGAGTCGTGGCGATAATGAAGGTTTACCAACTAGACAAGAGTTAAAAGATTTTATGAATAAATAATTTTAAAGGAGTTTTTATTTATGATTAGTAAGAATATACAAAAAATTTTTGATATAGGTTTAGTACCTTTAATTGTATTAGATGATGTAGAAGATGCTGTTCCTTTAGGAAAAGCTTTAGTTGCTGGTGGTATACCTGTAGCAGAAGTTACTTTCCGTACAGATGCAGGTGGTGCTGTTATAGAAAAGATGGCTCAAGAAGTACCTGAAATTCTTGTAGGTGCGGGTACTGTTCATGATGTGGAACATGCTAAAGAAGCTGTAGAAAAAGGTGCTAAATTTATTGTGACACCAGGATTTAATTTAGATGTAGTCAAATGGTGTGTAGATAATAATATAGATGTAATTCCAGGAACTGTAGCACCTAGTGATATTGAAGCTGCAATGAATTTAGGATTATCAGTATGTAAATTTTTCCCAGCAGAAGCATATGGTGGAGTAAAAACTTTAAAAGCTTTAGCTGGTCCTTATGCTAATATAAAATTTATGCCTACTGGTGGAGTCAGCGAAAATAATATGAATGAATATTTAACATTATCTAATGTAGGAGCTATTGGTGGAAGTTTTATGACTCCTTCAAAATTAGTTAAAGAGGAAAAAATGGAATGAAATTACTGAGGTTTGCAAAGCTATTGTGAAAAAAATGTTAGGTTTTGAATTGGCACATGTAGGTATTAATACAAAAGATGCTAATGAAGCTAATGATATAGCTAATACTTTAGGAAATGTATTTTTACAAGAAAAAAGAGAAACTTCTGGTGCATATTTTAGTGGTGATGTAGCAGAGGTAGTAAAAGGCTCGTTTTTAGGCGAACATGGCCATATTTGCATTGATACAATTGATATGCCACGAACTATTGCATATTTGAAACGTATTGGCGTGGAATTCAATAATGAAACTTGGGCTAAAGATGACAAGGGGAATATTATTAACGTTTATTTAAAAGATAGTATAGGTGGTTTTGCTATACATGTTAGAAGAAAAGCTCAGTAATACTTTTTTTTATGAAAAGAGGGTCTTTTATGGAATTAAATACAAATAAGAAAACTAACTATAGGTGGATTGTATGTGGTTTTTTATGGGTAGCAGTTGCTGTAAACTATGTTGATAGGACTGCATTATCAGCAGCAACACCTATTATTATGAAAGAATTTAATATTGATGGTACAGAAATGGGTATTATCATGGCAGCTTTTTTCTGGGCATATGCTTTGTTACAAGTTCCTATGGGATATATTGCTGATAAATTTGGACAACGTATAGTATATTCAATAGCTGTTGCATGGTGGTCAATTGCTCAAATGTGCATTGCAGTATGTAGTTCTTTATTTGGTTTTGTTACAGCTCGACTATTTCTTGGTGTAGGTGAAGCTGGTTCTTATCCATGTAATGTTGGTGTTGTTTCTAAATGGTTTCCAAAACATGAGCGTTCTAGGGCTACTGCCATTTTTGATAGTGCTTCTAAATTTGGTAATGCTTTTGCAATGCCGGTAGTTGTTGGTCTTATTACTATGTTTACATGGCATGCACCATTTTTAATTTTTGGGGCTATTGGTATTGTTTGGGCTATTTTATGGTGGTTTTTCTATAATGATCCACGTAAATCTAAATATACAAATAAAGCAGAAGTGGCTTATATTGAACAAGATGGATCTGCTGTAATTGAAGATGTAAATTGCAAGTCAACAATGAAATGGTACCAATTGTTAAAATATAGAAATGTTCAAGCAATGTGTTTAGGATTCTTTATTTTGAATTATATTTTATACTTTTTTATTACATGGTTTCCAACATATCTTGTAGAAGAACGTGGTATGCAATTTTCTCAAATGGGTATGGCTGCTTCAGTACCATTTATTGCAGCAGTTTGTGGTTCTCTTATTGCAGGTATATTAGCAGATAAACTTTTAATGAAAGGTTGGTCTGTAACAAAAACTCGTAAAACTTTATTAGTAATTGGTATATTATTAGCAACTTCTGTAGGTTTTGCAGCATTTGTAGAATCAAATGTAATTGTAATTGCTTTATTGGCAGTAGCTAATTTTGGATGTGCTGTTACTGGTGCTATGCAATGGTGTTTAGCAAGTGATGTTGCTCCTAAAAATATGAGCTCTCAATTGGCAGGAATTCAGAATTGTGTAGCAAATTTTGGAGGAGTAGCAAGTCCAATTGTAGCAGGGGCTATTTTATCTGCAACTAATTCATTTCAGATTGCTTTATATACTTATGGTATTACAGCTGTAATTGGTGCACTTATTTATGGATGTTATTTAGGAAAAATTGAACAAATAAAAGTACCTGAAAAGTAAAATTCATAATAAAATAGGAGCTTATAGAAAGGCATTTCTATAAGCTCCTATTTTTATTTATATATTTATGATAAAATAATTTTAATTAAGTAAATGAGGAGTGGTTTTATGACTACATCATTAGTTAATATAACAATAAACAAAATATTAAATTTAATAAAAAAATGAAAATCTTAAACCAAATGATAAATTGCCAACAGTTGAAGAATTATCAACGAAATATAATGTAGGTAGAAGTACTATAAGAGAAGCTCTAAAAGTATTAGCTACTCAAAATATAATAACAATAAAACAAGGTTCAGGAACATTTATTTCAGAACAACAAGGTATGAGTAAAGATCCTTTAGGGTTAGAATATATTAGTGATGATATAAATATAATTTTTGATATGGTAACGTTACGTTTGATTTTTGAACCAGAAATGGCAGCAATGGCAGCGCAATTTGCAACAAGAAAAGATATTCAATATATAAAGGATTGTTGCTATGAGGTGGAAAATTTAATAAATGAGGGAAAAGATTACTATAAAGAAGATGCAAATTTTCATGTAGCTATAGCTAAAGCTAGTGGAAATAGTATAATTCACAAAATTACGCAAGTAATACATTCTTCAATAAAAAAGAATATTTTTATGACAGATAATACTTTATGTAAAGATACAATTGTTTTTCATAAAAAGAATAATTGATTGTATTGAAAATGGAGATATAAGTGGAGCTAAATATGCAATGATAAATCATTTAGATGCACAACGAAGATTTTAATAGATAATTACAAATATAAATTGACAAGAAAACAACTATAATTTAAATGATGAGCTATAATTATTGTATCTTTAAGCAATAAAGACCTAAATAAATTTATAATAAATTTATTTAGGTCTTTATTATTTTGATATATTATTATTCAAAATAATCAGGATAAATAGTTTTTAATTCTTCAATATCACCAATAACTTTATTAATATGTTCAGTTATTATTTTATTACCTAAAACAGAATCATGATTTAAAATAGCTTCTACTATTTGTTGATGTTGCAGTAAATAATAAATTCAATTTCATTATTTTTAGAATGTAAATCTAAGACTCGGAACGTATATAATTTAAATTAGTATTTTGCATTAACTGTCCAAATAATTAG
>ENA-OQIR01000437-OQIR01000437.1-human-gut-metagenome-genome-assembly--contig:-NODE-437-length-18373-cov-7.147101_pt1 | contig 18373 bp, 26 predicted proteins | sample MGYA00242580_ERZ504745 | MGnify/ENA primary metagenome ERZ504745 (study PRJEB26092, sample SAMD00036214) | human gut metagenome | host: Homo sapiens | study: EMG produced TPA metagenomics assembly of... | reverse complement strand
TGTGCTTCACATATTTCTGCACATACACCCAACAGGCAACGCTACTGGCTTCTGATACAATGTCAGCTATGGTTTTGCGCATAAGCTCTTCAAATTCAGCAATTTCTTCTTTCGGAACAACATCATATGTGGTGACAGTATGGAGCCTCTCTATCTGGATGGACAGATCATCTGGATTCATAAACAAGAAACTCTTGAAGAAGGAGAAATCGGTGTCTTTTTCCTCGATGGTGATGCTTATGTAAAGAAATATCATCAATCTGATTCCGGTATCCAACTTATTTCTCTAAATAAAAAATATGCTCCTATCCAAGTCACTTCCGGCTCCACCTTAAAAACTTTTGGAAAAGTAGTTGGCTAATTTTAAAAGGCTGATGCATTAACAGTAAACTTGCAGGGCGTCTTTTTTCACCATTTTGCATGGCTTATAGCGTTCACAAAACACATTCACAAGTTTCACAACATTCACAAAATCTTCACAAAAAATTAGCACTCACCTCTTGACAGTGCTAATAATGCGTGTTATATTACAGATAGAACAAAGGAAGAGAGATAAAAGAAAAGGTATTCCAGATGTTCGAAGAACTAGAAATGATAATACAGCAGACTGGATCGTGAAGATCTAGGGAGCTTTTGAAAGGAGATATGACTTATGTTAATGCCTAGTATTTTTGGAGAAAACTTATTTGATGATTTCTTTACACCATTCTATTATGATGACAAAGATGAGAAGAAAGCGGAAAAGAAGCTGTACGGAAGAAGAGCACAGAATCTCCTGAAGACAGATATTAAGGAAAAACCGGAAGGTTATGAACTGATTGTTGATGTTCCTGGCTTCAAGAAAGATGAAGTCAAAGTTGCATTGAAAGATGGTTACTTAACTGTCAGTGCAGCAAAAGGTCTGGATGAAGACGATGAAGATAAGAAGGGACACTACATCAGACGTGAACGTTACGCAGGAGCCTGCGAGCGAAGCTTTTATGTAGGCGAAGAAGTGACTCAGGAAGACATTAAAGGTGAATACAAACATGGAATCCTGAAACTGTTTGTTCCGAAGAAAGAAGCAAAACCAGTTTCCAATGATCCGAAATATATAACCATTGAATGATAATGATAACATCTGATTGATAAAAAGCTCGTGGTGTTGCCCGAAGATTTCGGGCAGTACCCTTTAAATATAATTGTAAGTAACAGTCGAAAGACTTGAATATAGATTTGTTTGTCATGAAAAGGAGAGATGACTTATGTTAATGCCTAGTATTTTTGGAGAAAACTTATTTGATGATGATTGGATGAACTTCCCGTTTAACGATGAGTTTTGGGGCAAGAAGAATCCGCTTTATGGTAAACATGCGCAGAACATGATGAAAACGGATATCCGTGAAACAGACGGTAGCTATGAACTGGATGTCGATCTTCCGGGATTTAAGAAAGACGAGATTCAGGTACAGCTGAAAGATGGTTATCTGGTACTTTCTGCTGCAAAGGGACTGGATAAAGATGAAAAAGATAAAGAAGGTAATTATATCAGGCGTGAACGCTATGCGGGCAGCATGTGCCGAAGCTTTTATGTAGGCGATGCAGTAAGCGAAGAAGACATTCATGCAAAATATGAAGATGGTATTCTGAAACTGTCCGTGCCAAAGAAAGCACCTGAGAAAATAGAAAAAGATGGTTATATTGCCATTGAAGGTTAAGGAAATCTCCTTATAGTCGGGGCTGTCGCATCAATGATTAGGAAATCATAGGTGCGGCAGCATCTTTTTGCCGTTTTTAAGGCGAAATATTCTCTCCTTTCATTCTGTTTCTACAAGAAGGCGAACTTTAATAAACCTTTTCTGGAAAAAGGTTCGTTTTCAGGATTTACTTTTGACCTGTCAAAATCAGGCGGTTTGTTTGAGTGGAAATAAATGCCGCCCTGTCCTTCCTGCCTGAATCTTATGATGAAGCTTGTTTATGTTATACCCGATCGCCAGCAAGATACTCTGGGCGGTTACATTTGCTTTCCTTCGATATAAATATCGCCTGAATTCCATATACAAAAATTCCATCCATCTTACCGCCTCTGAAAATGGAGAATTTATGGAAAAACCGGAACCGGACGAGTGAACGGGCAGGATATAAATGGCTGGTTTATAGGTTTTATAGAAAGCCAAAATAATACATACTTTTTCTCCACAAATATTCAAAGCGAACAACGTGCAACTGGTAGTAAAGCATCAGATGGTGCTTTATCTACTCGTATTGATTCGTCACATAAATATAAGCATCTTCCAACGTTGCAGGAATTGACATACACTCCAATTCTGGCTGTATTTCAGAAATCACTCTTAACTGCAATCCCCCCTCAACATACTGTTAGATGTAATACGATACTTCTGTTCCACTTCTCTTGCTTTTCTCTCATCAGGTACTTTGCAAATCCAGATTTTCCCCTGTGCTTCTTCTGTCAAATTCTTCATAGAACCCGCATACAGAAATCGACCTTTATGCATAATTGCAAGCTGATTGCAGGTGGCAGCTAAGTCTTCTACCACATGAGTTGAAAACAAAACCGTTCTGTTTTCAGAAAAATCTACTAACAAATTGCGGATGCGAATACGTTCCTCCGGATCTAAACCGGTAGTTGGCTCATCCACAATTAAAAATTCCGGTTCATTTAAAAGCGCCTGCACCAATCCTACCCGTCGCTTCATACCGCCTGATAACTGCTTCATTTTCTTCTTACGATGTTCTATAAGACTGGTCTTTTTCAAATAATAATCTATCCGCTTTCTACATTCTGCTTTCGGAACACCTGCCAGATCTCCCATATACTCCAAACACTCCTGAACCGTCAAATTAGGATACAGTTCAATTTCCTGTGGTAAATACCCTATCTTTCTTTGGATTTTTTCATAGTTTCCTTCGCTATACAAAATTCCGTCTAATGTAACCATTCCGTTTGTAGGTTTAAGCACAGTGGTCAAAACTCTCATCAAAGTTGTCTTTCCCGCTCCATTTTCTCCCAATAGTCCAAATATCCCATTTGGTATATCTAAATCTGCATGGTCGATTGCTGTGACACTATTCTTAAATCTTACCGTTAAATCCTCAATATGAATACTCATAAATTTACCCTCTCTTTCTTACGATCTTCGGCAATGCCAGTAACAAAATCAGTCCGATACAAATACACAAGCCTTTCCCATACAGCCATGTAATATCGGCAGTATTTTCTATATCTCTAAAAGAATAAGAAAACAGATTCCATGCTCCAAAAAGTTTATCTCCACCTGTGGAATTTGTTGCTACCCATATCAAAAGACTGCTTCCAATTCCCATCCACATATTGCGAAAAAGCATAGACAATGTATTAGCCAATATTCCCCAAAAGAAAATAGTTACTACAATCGCCCCAAAACAGGTAATAAACTGAAGTATTTCACTTTCTGTTACTGGATGTGTAATTGGTTTCTGAAACGCAAAAAACAATCCATATCCAAGAACAGCGAGCAGCAGCAAAAAAGTTCCCTGTATCATCAGTCTCTGTATAATAGAATAGATTCTCTTTTTTATCTGATACAGTCTCTGAACTTCGGAACGGTTGCTTGTAATTTCCTGCACATAAGTATCTGCACAAAAAACAGCAGTCAATATCGCAAAAGGCGGCTCTATGGATAGTCCTATTTCATACGTGAAAACAACTGCACGAATCACACTTAAAATTACAACAAAGGATACTGCATAAGCAATTTTATAAAATGGCAGAACAATCTTCATTTCCTTCTTCATTTATATTCGCCTCCGCTTCCAAATCTGTATCGAAATCAGTATAATTACTACCGATACAATAATAAGAAAACTTTGATTTAAGAGCGCCATCGGGGGCGGTGTCGTATCAAAAAGCTGCCCCGGAAATCGTACCATGATTGCCAAAGGTTTGCCCCAATATCCGTAAACTCCCTCTGCATTAGTTCCGCCCAAATTGGAATACACCATATAAAGAATCAAAAGTGGTACACCCGGAAGTGGATTTTTAAATATGAGTGAAATCAATGTATATATACTCACAATCATCAGCATATTAGGCAATATATAAAGTACCGTAGAAGCCACAAAATCCCATAGTCGCACTTCAAATCCACTATCCTTTGTATAGATGCGGCACAATACCCAAAACAGTATATTCAAAATAGTTAGCACAAGCAAACAAATTGTAAATCCTGCACTCACTTTTCCCATTACATACTTCCCGGCAGTCACAGGCTTTGTATGCAACAATTCATAAGTATGCTTTTTTGTATCTTGTAAAAATAAAACCGCCAACATAATAATTGCAAAAAACACCATATACAGACCCGCAAAATCAGCAAATTTTCTTGCGTAATAAAAAGAAAATGTCTTATCTTCCAATTTTTTATCTAGATATGCGTTGATTTCTTCTGCCGTTCCCTTATAATACGTACTGTCCTCGTATAAATACCTTGCCCCGTACCAGTCATATTCCTGCTCCAAATACGCATAGGCCTCTTTTAAATTCATGCTTTCCAGCTTTTCAATGACATTCTGTGCTTCTGAATCCGTCAATCCAAACACATCCGTTAATTTTATTTTTACCTTTTCATGCCATACCTCTCTGTGCTTTTCAGGCGTGGCTGGAATATAGCCTCATACACTTCTCCTTCAACCGAAGTGTTGGACTGATCATTGATGATTTCCTCCCCCGTTGTAAGATAATGTGTGGTTAAATATGGACTTGTCGCATTAAACACACCATAAATCACAAGCAGAACACCTACCCAAAATAACGGTCGCTTTAGATAATTCCTAATCTCTCTTTTAAAAATAGCAATCATACGTATTCCTCCTTTCCTTCGTTATAGACATCATAAAATATAAATCACAACAAAAAGACAACAGCATAAAAAATCGGACCGCTCATGCAATCCGATGAAATACTGCTGTTATTACAGCTCCACTCTGTTTTTCATTTTCTATCAGTAACTGACCACCATGCTTTTCACAATACAATCTGCTGATATACATGCCCATTCCTGAATGTTTCAAACTGTCTTTCACATTTTGCTGATAAAAAAGCTCTGTTGCCTTTTGCTTATCTATTGTAAATCCCACTCCATCATCCTTTATTCTGATCTGTAATTCAGAACAGGTAAGAAACACTTCCATTTCCACTTTTGTCTTGGCGTAACGAAAGGCATTTGACAAAAGGTTTTCTATAACCTCTAAAATCACTTCCTTATCTCCTGAAAATTTTTCTTCTGTTTCCGAACATTCTAATTCATATAGCTTTCCAAATTTTTTCCTAAACACGTTCATCTCTGCCCGTACGTCTATTTCTACCTGTTTACTGGTAATTTCTTCTGCTACTAACTCCCTTGTATCTAAACTGCTCATCTTTCGCATAGTTTCCACAAAGATATCCATACGTTCAATCTGTTTTTTGCTTTCATTTACCATTTCTAAGGCTTGCTCCATATTTATCTCTTTCTTCGGAAGATATTCTGAAAGCATTTCCTGATACCCCTCCAGCACAGAGAGCGGAGAACGTATATCATGTGCAATGGCAGCCCGCAAAGCCTTTTCTTCCTCAAGCATTTTCCATAACTGTTGATTATTCTCTGCCAGCTGTCCTCTCATTCGTTCAAACTCTTTGCACAATCCGCCCATCTCATCTTCATTTTCATAAGTGATATGGAAATCTAAATTATTTCGACCAACTTGTCGGGAAGCCAGTTCTAATTCTTCGATAGGGCATTTCAGTTTATGCTTATAAAAAAGAAATACCGCTATAATACTCCCTGCAACAGATACGATAAGCACTGTAAATGTCTGAAGAAAATCACATATTTCCGATACATGATAATCAAATTCTTTCATTTCATAAGAATGTGGTCTCGGAACATCTGGCAAATACCTTCTACCATCCCCTTCAGCCATTTCAAAATATTCTTCTTGGTCTACATAATTCCACCAAATGTTGTTTTGTACTGTGCTTGCTATTCGCATAATTAGTGCTGAAAGATAAAAACTAATTATTAAACTAATTATCATATACAAAACAATGGTTTTCCTTAACGAAAGATTTTTTATTTTGCCCATTTATATCCCCTCCCCCATACCGTTGCAATATATTCGTGTTCCGAATACATTTTCATTTTCTTGCGGATTCTGCGAATCAACTCCGTAACCACCCGGCTGTCCCCTTCTGCATCATATCCGCCAATCTTCTCATAGATTCGTTCTTTATCAAATACCATTTCAGGGTTCATAGACAAAAATTCTATGATCTCATACTCTAATTTCGTAAGCTCTAAAGCATTCCCTTTAATATGTACACATTTACTGGCATAGTCAATCACTAATTCTCCATAAAACCTTTGTTCTTTTTTCCTATGTAACGTTCTTCACGTTTCAAATGGGCAATAATTCTAGCATCTAATTCTTTCAAACTGAATGGTTTTAAAACATAATCATCACCACCAGACAACAATCCCATTACTCGATCCTGTTCTTCTACTTTTGCAGTCAAAAAAATAATCGGACAGGAAACCATATCTCTGATTCTTCTGCACACTTCAATTCCGTCCATTCCCGGCATATTTACGTCCAATAAAATAATATCGGGATTTGCACTTATCTTTTCCATTGCTTCTATGCCATTTTCTGCAATCATTACCGTATAATTCTTCAATGTAAAGTATTGATTCAGCATTTTTAGCAATTCTCTATCATCATCAACCATTAAAATTTTATAGTTCATAAATTTCACCTCTGGCTCTAATGTTATCTTTTCCTTATAGTATAGCTTATAAAAAACAACAAATAAACAACAATTCCTAAAAGGCAACAGCCTTTCTAAACTGCCGCCTTTTCTCCTTCATTTTATTTCCATTATTGATAAACCATCTCTGTATCCACAATCTCCCTTGCACACGATTATATATTGTTCATTCTCGCTACCCATTCCATCTGATTTTCTGCCTTTAACTGTTCCGTGATCCCCTGTGCCTGTTTCATCTGCTCTACAATTCTTTCAAACCTTAAATACTTATAGTCATCTGTATCCAAACAAACAAGCCGAAGTCGCACAACAACTTGAAAATCTTATCAACGGAACAACAGTCCCAGATAGTAGCCAACTGGCAGATGTAGCCAATAAAAAGAAAAATCTCTGAAAAACCTTATCAAGGCTTTCCAGAGATGTAGTAACTATTCATATTCAGTGGATCTCTTTTTAAATTTACCAGGAAGTCTTTTGTAAATCCTTTACCTCTTTTGATTCGTAATCATACTGGTACATATCTAAAATTTCAGCATCCATCATACTCCATGATCCATCTGTACTTTTTATATTTTTATAATACACATATTGAGTCTTTGTTCCTTCTTGATTATCACGATCATACATTAGATATCTAATCTGCGTTTCATCTTCGTAGGTAACAATATAGCTATACCCCTTTGCATTATAGTCTTTTCTATATTCTGCATCAGTTTCCTTTATATAGGTTTGATATATTTTTTGATAGCCTTCGTCTATTTTCTTGATTTTTTTTGAATCTTGTTGACTTTCGATTGTCATATCGTTTTGACGTGATTCATTTTTATCGTCATCTTGATGTTCTGATTTTTTCTCTAAATACCCATACTTTTTAGCTATATATTTATCTATATATTCCTGCTGTGTAGTTGAAGCATTTATATCATCTATTCCATCTGCATTTCTTAAGAACCGAAGAACCAGAATATTTTCTTCTTTATACAGTCTATACGATGGTTTATCTAACCACACAGGAGTTTTAACTATCACGGTTCCATTACTATTATAATGTTCTGAATCTTCATTTAACATGGTCACAAATATCCCCAATGCCATTGTTAGCACTACAATTATTCCGACTGCCCATAAAAAATTCTTTTCAATAAAGATTTCTTTTTGTTCTTCTTTATTGTCCTAGACAAAACACACGTCCATATAATATTCAAACATTGTAGAATTAAAAATTGTATGATAGGAACTGTTCTTATAAACCATAAACGAAAAATCTCTCCATTTGATAAAGGATATCCGATTTTAATGCCAGTATATATCAATGAAACAATAATAGTAATCATCGTAACAACCACCAATGCCTTCATTTTAAAAGACATTTTATTTTCCGTTTCTAACTGTTCTGTTTCTATATCTTGAATAAAACTTCTAAGCAACAGTAATTCATTTTCAGATAGAACATTTTTATTGATCAATATAACTTTATTGTCTTTACGAACCAAATAAATATGATTTTCAATCTCTCCCTTATTAACAAATGAACTCCAATAATTATGTGTAAGCTCCAGCCTTGTGTGACTATATCCACACCTTCTTTTGAAAACACATATTTTCGCTCATTATTCATTTTCTGTTTTTCTTTATTTATGATTGCTCTCATAAATACTTTTTGTAATTTTTCTACACTTAAACCTATTGCAGCAAATCCAATACTTAACAATAAAAATATCCATGCAAATAATATATGAAACAAGTATGAATAAAATGCTAAAGAAAAGATATAAAAAGCACCCACCAAAGTTGTACCTTTGATTACTCTATTAGTCTTTATAGTTTTTAACGAACTAAGATGCATTAAAATATTGTTTACTTCTTCGTCTATATTTAAGTGATATATAATTTTCTGATCATGAAATTCTTCAACTACCATTCTTGATTTCTCCCTTCACACGATACTGATATTCCGGGACATTGTTTCTATCCTCTTTCCGGATTTCATTCCCTAAATATTGAAAACTCCCATCTTCTTTGAAGTTCACTGTTAAATCATGCGTAATAAGAGCATCATCACAGATAACCATGTCGCATACTGCATTTACCGTTAATGTAACCGTACCATCTGGATTTTCTCTTACTTCCACCACCTCCGGCACAGAAGTCCCCAAAAAGTTAGGGGCATAATTACCACATCCCAACGGTGCCCATGCATACATTTTTGCTTCTTCATCAAATTCCGATTGAGATTTCACCTGTTTTAAGAAATTTAATAACTGTTATATTTTATTATTAAATTCTTCGCACCCCCTTGAAAACACTGGATTTGTCGCAGGTGAGCTTTCCCTTATTATTTCCCTTGTGTTATATCGTCCCATCAGTGTTTATGCACTCTGATAAGGGCAAATACAAGGGCAAGAAAAATCTATAAGACAGTATAACACAAAATAAAAGTGACATGGTGAACTGATTGAAATGCTTCTTAATTTTTGCTACTACTGATTGATTAAATGATAAGGAGATGGGATACGATGAGAACAATATTTGCAGAATACAATCCACAGTGCAACAGCATTGATGTATATACTAATACGGGCTATATACTCCGTATTGATTGTTGGGAAGCAGAAAAAAATTTAAGAACCACACCTGGATCTGATTGTGCTTTGACATCGCTTGCAATCGATGAGCCATTAGAATATGCAAGGTTATATCTTGATGGGAATTTACAGATGTGGGTAGATGCTGAAGATTCATTAGAGTTATGATTATTCCAATCAAAATCTACTAGAATTTATTAAAAATTAGCTTCATAATTTTAAAAGGACAGCCCTATTGCTATGAGGCTGTCCTTAAAAATACAATAGATAAACCTAGATTATTCTTGCTACTATCTGATTGTTAAATTTTCTGTATTCCATATTGCAAATCTCCCTTTTCGCAATATTTTATTAGTATGAATGCCAGAATCGCTGAAAAAACACGTGCCAATACCGTACTCCACCATATCATAATCTGTCCACCAAATAAAGGTGGTAAAACAAGCATAAATATCAGCATCAATACTGGTTCAATGAATGTAAGAATGTATGACAATCCACTTTTTTCAGTAGCATAAAATCCAGCTGTCGCTATTCTGGTAATCGCAACAAATGGTAATGACACTAAAAATATAGGTACAATTTTAGAAATCTCAATACTTACTTCATAAGAAGCTCCGAAAACCCCTCCAATATTTGCTCTGTTTACATACATGATAATTCCACCACAAACAGCAAGAATTATTGCAAAAATGTATGCCATTCTCTGAACTCCTCTCAGGCTTTCTTGATCCTTCTCACCATAAAAACGGCTCATTAAAGGTTGACTTCCATCACCTACGCCCTGCAATATGAGATATATGATACAGATAATATAGGATACACATGCATAAGTTGCAATAGCTTTTTCTCCCCCATAAGAAGCGGAGAATCGGTTTATAAACACCAATGAAATATTAGGAGTCAATGCTAGCCCAAATGGTGCAAGACCTACTCTGAATATAGCGCCACACATTTCTTTTACATTTTTTAAGGATACATACACATAAAACTTTTTATTATATAATGCGTATATGATTGCAATTGCTGCAGTCACACCCTGTCCGGCTATTGTAGCTGTGGCTGCACCTTTCATGCCCATTTCATATATCCATACAAAGATAAAATCCAGAACAATATTGGTTATGAATCCACCAACCATCGCAAACATTGACCAGAAAGAGTTTCCATAATTTCTAATGAATGGCATCATTCCAGTTCCAAGAATCTGCAATATTGCTCCAAGTGCTATAATTTTGATATAATCTGTCGCATTTGTTAATATAATTCCATCTGCTCCAAGCAATCCTAAAATTTTAGACGAAAAGGAGTAAATAATTATGGTACTGATAACACTTACTATTACAAGAAGCCACCAGCTTGTAGCAATAAATTCTTCTGCCCGTTTTCCTTTCTTTTCTGCTGCATTAATTGAGTAATAAACAGCTCCTCCCATACCAATTCCTGTTCCAAGAGCCTGAATCAAAGCCACAATCGGATATGCAATATTAATAGCCGAAAGTCCAGCATCTCCTATGGTATTGCCTACAAAATATCCATCCACTATCGCATATATTCCTGATAATGCAAATGCTATAATAGATGGAATAACATATTTAAAAAATAATGATTTATGATTCATTTTTCTTACAATCTCCTTCCTTGAAAAGTCTGATAAACAGCTCTGTATTATCATTAAGACTTTCTATATTCTCTAATCCCATTTTTTCGATTACATATATTTCTTTTGAGTGCAGTTTTTCTATGATATCTTTCGTATATTCCATTCCTGATTCTGTGAGGCATATCAGCTTATTTCTCTTGTCTGAATCATCAGATACCATATTGATGTATCCTTTTTTCTGAAAATCTTTTAGTATCGTATTTACCGTTTGCTTAGGTATATTCCATTTTTCACTTATCATTTTCTGCGTGCATCTTCCATTACTTTCATAAAATGAATACAAAGCAAAAACTCCATTTGAAGACAGTCCCTGATCCTTTGACCATTCCTCATACATTGCTGTACATTCTTTCCATAAAGCATAATATCGTTGCAACTGTATTATCATATTATTATCTTTTCTCATCTTTTTTCTCCTTAAATTAGTACGAATCCGGACTTTTATAGTATAGTCCGAGTTCGTACTAATTGTCAAGATTTATTTATATACTTTTTCTTTATATAAACAATCAATAGTCCCTTACTAAGGACAGGAAGATTATGAAATTTCCCTATCCTCTTTTAATAATATCCTCGTTCTTCCATCCAGTCTTTCACATAACATCTGATTCCAATATAAATAATATGCGACAGTAATAGCAATACAATAAGATTTATCGGATTAGCGTTTTTAATCCATTCTCCAAAGTAAATTACAACAGCTGTACTCGTTATCGCTACCACGATACTGATGATATCCCAACAATATTTCCGGTAGATTTTTCCTACCTGATAACCAATCCCGATTATCAGCCACCCGGTTATTACGAATAAAATTGCCATGACAGTACCGGCAATCAGCCAGTACACAATCCCGGAAAGAATACTGTTAGGTATTCCACTGCTTAACTGTCCGAAAGAGTCTGCACCTGTCACAAACTCCCGAAATAAACTTCCCATTCCTTTTCCTAACGCACCGAAAAAGACGATACAGTCGTTAAGGAAAACCGGCGAAAGAATCGCAGTAAACAGTGTTGTTGTTATGCTGTACCATGCCAGTAGAAACAAGATACTTTCATAACCAATCGTCATATTTTTATATTTCTTTTCTAACTGGCTTTTACGGCTATCGCATTTTTCTTTTGCTTTCCGGTAAGCAGTACGGTCACATTTTTCACATTTCTCATAAGGCACTTTTTTCTCAACAGCTACCTCTACCGTCTTTTGGTGTGTCTGTGCATAAAGTTTTTCCTGCTCTGCTTTTTCATACTTAAATTTCCATGCCACGGCTTCTGCGTCGGCTCTTTTCCTGCTGTCTGTCTCGCTGGTCAATCGTTCCTCTGTTTGCCTTAATCTTGTCCGCAATGCTTCGATATTCTCGGCTCTGTTTTCGCTGTTCAATTTCTCGTTCAAGGTCAGCGATTCGCTTAGCTGCCTGTTTAGTTCCTGGATTGTCTGGTCTTTCTGATCCAGTTCGTCCTGCATCTGTTCGGTCATCAGCAGAAGTTCTTCCACCTGCCCGACGTTCTCTAAGTTTCTGCATTCGCTCATCGATCTCCCTCGCTTTCTCTATCTGCTGTTTAAGGTCAGCAATTCGCTGTTCTGTTTCTGCAATAAGCTGTTCTCGTTGTTCAGCTTCTGCGTTAATTCCTGCCATTGCTGATTCTCGTTTTCCAACTGTTCGATTCTGGTTTTCTGTTGCTCGATCTGTGAGAGCAGTTCTTCTGTATCTGGCAAAAGATTTAGCAGCCTGGATAATTCGCTGTTTAAGCTTTTTAAACTCTGGTTCTGCTCCTGAAAAGACAGGAGCTGCCTGTCCCGTTCCTGCAATTCCTGTACCATCTCTGCCATAAGATTCTGCTGTTCCTCGATCTGGTTTATCATTGTCTCCATCATGGGAATGACTTCCCGGCTTTCTTCTAATGTCACGCAATCGCTCCTTCCATTGTGTTAATGCACTGGATACTTTTCCAAAAGAAATCTGTATTTTATCCAGCAGTGCATTTTGTCTTTTTATGATCTGGTTTTCCTCTACTTTCCATGAAGTAGAGGATGTCTGTCCGTTTTGAAATTTCTCGTCAATTTTTCTGGCATCTGCGCCCTCATGGATCGTCGGTATCTCTAATTTTCCCTGCCTTGCATAAGAACGGTGGTCAATGTGATTTTCCGTTTTCAAATGTGCATTACAGACGTTTGCCCATTCGCTCCGCCATAGCTCACAATTTTTCGGATTGTTCCACCCGGTAGCATCGGTTAATACACGTTTCCACTGTTTGCGGTTCCTTGTCCCGACTTTCTGGACTCCATTTTCATCAAGTACGGGGATTCGGATTCCATGACGGTCAGGGTTCTTTTTATCCTGCCACCAGTCCGGATGGGATTCATCCACCACAATATTTCCATTTTCATCTCTGACAAACTCCCAATCCTTGATTTCTTTGTTCCCCCATGAGTGGTCTGGATTGAATGGTCGCATCGTCACAAGTAAATGCACATGGGGATTTCCATCTCCTTTATCGTGGATACTCCAGTCCGCACACATTCCCTTATCTACAAAGGTCTTTTGAATATATTCAGTTGTATAATCAATCTGTTCCTGTCGGCTCCATTCTTTCGGAAGCGAAAATTCAAATGACCTGCCGAGTTGTGCATCCGAGGTCTTCTCAATCTTCAAAACTTCATTCCATAAACGCTGTTTCTGAAAAGTAAGTTTAAATTTTCCCAGTGCAGCATCTTTGTTATCTGCTCTTTTATATCGGGCAGATTTCTGAAACCGTCTGATATTTTCAGCAGGTACGTTCAGCCATTCCTGTGGTGCATTTTCACACATCAACAGGCTGGTATAAACGACTTCTTTTTTGGCAGTGTAGTAGCTGATCCTGCCTGTTTCTTCATTTTTCATCACATCACCATTGAGATACGCAGATGCTGATATGATGGATTTCCCTTTGCTGCGTCCAACAATCTTTACTGTATAATGAAAAATCGCCATGCTCCGTTTCCCCCTTTCTGCCGTATCCGGCTTTGATTTCCGGCAGGTAACGTTTTCCCAAAAAGAAAATGGTATCTGCCGGAACGCCCTCTGCGTAAGAGTGCCCTGTGCATAACAGCCTGCATGGAATGCGCCCCTCTGGCGAAGAGTGCCTCCTGCGGCATGAGCAGGTCTGGCTGAAAGCCCCGCCGACGGAACGAGCCCGGCAAGCATAAGCGCAGACCGGTTGCCACCTGTGGCAAACTTATACGGACGACCTCTGGTTGTCCATAAGTGCGCCCTTCATGAAAAAGCAATGAAGGGAATGGAAAATCCACTCCCTCCGGCATTACACTTCCTCCGTATTTGCAACTGGCTCTTTCTGCATTGCCTTTGAGAAGAATTTCCCATTTGCTTCCTGCCTTTTTAAGAAGCCGATCAGCTTTGGGATATCATCTTCCTCAATCGCAGAACCCAGCACCGATTCCACCGCACCACCAATCTGGCAGAGCCTGTGTGTCCGCTTTTTAGTTTCCACATCTTTCTGACGTTTCTTCAGTTCCCGTTTCTGTGCTGCATACTGTTTTGCTTTCTCAAGGCTTTCCTGTTCTTTCTTTTCCAACTGGAGCATACGCTCCTCATAACTCTTTGTTGATCTTGCCATAAATATCATCGTCCTTTCTTTTTCTTCCAAACATAAGTTTCCTGTTGTCTGTCAGACGAAGTACATGGTATAATCTGTTTGCGTGTAGGTATATCATGACTCCGGTCTGATAGAACCTTTGGCGGTTTCTTCGGGAACCGCTTTTTTAAGTTGAACCGTTTCTTGTGACTGCTTTCACATTTCCCTTATCCCTCAAGTCTCTGCCCTCGTTGGCTTCCATAAAAAGTTCCAGCATATCCGTTTTGATCAGGACTTTTCTCCCAACCTTTAATACCGGAAGTTTCTTCCATTCCACCAGTTTTCTCAGGGTGTTCCTGCCGATTCCCGTATAATCAGCAGCTTCTTCAATAGATAAGGCAATCTTTCTTTGTGTCATATGACCACCTCCTTTTAAATTGCATTATGCAATTTCATTTGTGCTGTCAGTATAGCGTGTTTATATTGCTTTGTCAAGCATTATGAAATTTCATTCGTTTTCTATAAATTGCATATTGCAATATATTTTGTTGCGTGGTATAGTAATGACATACCGAAAAAGGAGGCACATCAGCATGAAAGATAAAGAACTACGCAAGCTGATCGGCAGCAGGGCAAAACAGCGCCGTCTCGAATTAAATCTGACACAGCCTTATGTCGCAGAGAAGATGGGAGTTACCGCTTCCACAATCCTGCGTTATGAGAATGGTTCGATTGACAATACCAAAAAGATGGTACTGGAAGGCCTTTCGGAAGCACTTCATGTATCGATTGAATGGCTCAAAGGGGAAACCGATGAATATGAAACTGATATTACGGATAAGAAGGAATTGCAGATTCGTGATGTGATGGGCGATATTCTCAAACAGTTACCTCTTGATCTTAATAAAACAGAAGACGCTTTTTCTAAAGACTTACTGCTGTTAATGTTAAAGCAATATGAACTGTTTCTGGATTCGTTTCAGTTCGCCTGTAAAAATTACAAAGGCAGTACCAAAGATGCGGACATTGCCAAAGTAATGGGATTCGAATCGAAAGATGAATATAATGAGATTATGTTTCTCAGAGAGATCACACATACTGTCAACGCATTTAACGATATGGCAGATGTGATAAGGCTCTATTCAAAGAAACCGGAAGCAGCCGAACAAAGACTTGCCAATCTTTTATCCGAAGTTATGTATGAGGATTCTGAATCGGTATAGTAAGACAACCGGAGTTGTGATATACTTACACGCAAGAAGCATTTCAACAGTTCCGATTGTCTGATATCGAAAGGAGAAATACAATTATGGCAAAAGGATCTGTTAAGAAAAAAAGGAAAAAATGGTACTATCGCTTCTATGTAGAAGATGCAAGCGGTAAAATGGTTCAGAAAGAATATGCTGGAACCGAAGTAAAAGTGAGACGGAAAAACTTCTCCGCAAAGCACTGGAAGATTACGAAAATAAGAAGTTTGTCGCAAAGGCAGACAGCCTTACGGTAGGAGAGCTTCTGGATATGTGGGCGGAAGAAGAACTGAAAACCGGGACACTCAGCAACGGCACAGTGGAAAATTATCTTGGTGCAATCCGCTGTATCAAAAAACACCCGATTGCAGACCGCAAACTGAAAACAGTTACTGCCGAACATTTACAGGCATTTCTTGATCTGCTTACATTCGGTGGTGAGTTTCCAGACGGGAAAGTAAGAAAGGGATACAGCAAAGATTATATCCATTCTTTTTCCGCAGTGTTACAGCAGTCATTCCGTTTTGCAGTATTTCCAAAACAACTAATCAGTTTCAATCCGATGCAATATATCAAACTGAAACGACAGGCAGAGGAAGTTGACCTCTTTTCCGATGATGAAGTGGAAGAAGGCACACAACCGATTTCGCATGATGATTACGAGCAACTTATCAAGTATCTGGAAAAGAAAAACCCACCTGCCATTCTACCGATTCAGATTGCGTATTATGCCGGGCTCCGTATCGGAGAAACCTGTGGTCTTACATGGCAGGACATTAACCTTGAGGAACAATGCCTGACCATAAAACGCAGTATCCGCTACGACGGCATGAAACACAAAAACATTATTGGACCAACGAAGCGGAAAAAAGTTAGGATTGTTGATTTTGGCGATACCCTGACTGAAATACTGAAAGCTGCCAGAAAGGAACAACTCAAAAACCGGATGCAGTATGGCGAATTATATCACCGCAATTACTACAAAGAAGTTCATGTGAAAAACAGAGTCTATTATGAATACTATCACCTTGACGGAACGCAGGAAGTCCCGGCAGATTACAAAGAAATCTCCTTTGTCTGCTTAAGACCGGATGGCTCTTTGGAACTGCGAGTACACTCAGCATTGTATGCAGATCAGTGTCAAAGAAACTGGAAGGATTTGAAGATTTCCATTTCCACCAGTTACGTCACACCTACACCAGCAATCTGCTTTCCAATGGGGCTGCACCGAAAGATGTACAGGAACTGTTAGGACACTCTGATGTCAGTACCACAATGAATATTTACGCTCACTCAACAAGAAAAGCAAAACGGGATTCCGCAAGACTTCTTGATAAAGTAGTGAGCAATGCTTAACTAAAAATTTCCCTTATTTCCCTTGCGGATTCCGCATAAGGGCAAAGATAAGGGAAAATACATATCATTTCACTATCTAAGAGGCTGTAAGCCTTGAAAAATAAGGAAAGTTCAGGAAATCTCTCCACAAATTCCGATTTGCACTTCAAATCGTTTTCTTTATTCTATCATAGCATCCATTATTCCGCCATCAGTCTTTCGAACCAGGTATCCATGACAATGATAAACTGGCCTGCTCCTGGCAATTCTTGTAGCATTTCGTCAAGAGTTTTCTGTTTCACATATTTCTGCACATACACCCAACAGGCAATGCTACTGGCTTCTGATACAATGTCAGCTATGGTTTTGCGTATAAGCTCTTCAAATTCAGTAATTTCTTCTTTTGGGACAACATCATACAGGGTTGGTGCCTGATGACTTAATTTTACTCCATTTTCATTTGCATCTTTAAGCAGATTCTTAACTTTTTCTCTTGAATTCTCCGGTACTTTCATGTACTTCCACATAAATGCTACCACATCAGATGGTGTGTCTTTTTTTAGTGGTGGTAACTGAATATAATCATTGTTTTCACTCATTTTCATATTCTCCTCACGATATAATAAAATCAATAATACGTTCTCTTGTCATGTCCAGTACAGTATCTACGAACACTCCTGCAAAAAGGATCAGATACAGAATAACACTCAGCGAAAACAGGAATGCAACCTGTACCCAATCATGGTAACAGTATGCAGTCGCTATGATCAATAAAGTGAATATAAACCCAAGGATTCCTCTGACAACCGCATAAGTCTGTACTGTCATTTTTACTGCCAAGCCGATCACAAAAAGGATCAGCCATACCGGCAGTAATAATATCTTCCCAACAAGTTTTAAAATAAACATGTGCACCTCCTATCTTACCAGTCCTGGCATATCATGGTTCACCTCTGCCTGATAATACCCGTTCATCGTTGACGGTGCATTAAACAAAGCTGCTAATAAATATTTCTTGATGTTCTTCACCTTTGTGGTGTTACCACTCATACAGTGTAATACATACTCGATATGTGAATAGGTCAGCATCAGAAATTTTTTCTTCACCAGTGATGCCGGATACCAGTTGCTGGCAATCAAGATCTTGTCATTTTTACACATCACAGTCTCTACGATCAGGTTCACGA
>ENA-OQIR01000436-OQIR01000436.1-human-gut-metagenome-genome-assembly--contig:-NODE-436-length-18411-cov-2.143951_pt1 | contig 18411 bp, 19 predicted proteins | sample MGYA00242580_ERZ504745 | MGnify/ENA primary metagenome ERZ504745 (study PRJEB26092, sample SAMD00036214) | human gut metagenome | host: Homo sapiens | study: EMG produced TPA metagenomics assembly of... | reverse complement strand
GGGTTGGACATCCACGGTGGGGCGATTTTGAAAAATCGGCCCTAAAAAGCCCGGAAACCCGCATGAATACTAAAAAAAATCGGGGTGACATCTATTTCTCACCCCTTCTTCGGGAGGGATGACGGAAATTGTTGATCCGCTTGTCTAATGCCGTTTGGAAGGAATTTATGAACCCAAAATCAAAAGGAACACTCAACCAAATGAGAATTCCCCGGTTCAGAATAGATATATTTGATTGTTTTACAACCCATTTTTCTGTTTTTTTTGCTTTTGATATCTCATTTTTATAAAAAGAGATAAATCTTAAAAAATGGCTTGAACGCTGGGTTTATAACATAGAAACAGAGGCCGAATTTGGTTGTCTCATTTTTGAGTTCCAAATTCCGGCCTCTGTTCAAAATTTAAATACTCTTCTTTTTTCTCTTGATTTGAAGCAGTGCAGCAACTAGGCTACCAGTCATTAGTAAGATCAATATACACGCCAGACTTGCGGAAAAACCATCTCCAGTCTGAGCAAGCTGTCCATTGCTAACATCTGATTGATGATCCGGTCCAGTGCCATGCTGATCCTCTGTATTATCAGGATTTTGTGAAGGCGTGTTATCCTTAACAACAATTTCTAATGTTGTTGACATTCCCTGATAACTAATTGTGACTATTTTTGTTCCCACTGTTGCCGAATCAAACCCAGAGACTTCATAATCTCTGATTTCACGACTAGTGCCATCACTATAATGAACGGTGATGACCAAGCCATCTAAAACTAAATCTTCGCCAATGAAGTATTCCGTCTTAGACAAACCTTCCGCGGTAATAGATGTCATAGTTGCTTTCGTGATATTAACTTCAAAGACCGCAGTCTTGCCTAAATAACTCACTATCACTTCTTTTTTACCAATTTTTTCGGAATCGAAACCTGTTACTTCAAAGCCTTCCGTAATGATAACTTCATGTCCGTCGCTATAACGAGCCGTAACCACCAGACCGGTAAGATCTAATTTTTCACCAATGCCATACTCGGTTTAATCGGCCCTCGTAACGTAATAGCTTCCAAAACAGGCGGCGCTATTACTTCGACCTCAAAGGTGTCTGATTTATCCTGATAGGTTACTGTTACCGTTTTTATTCCTGCCTTGAGAGAATCAAATCCAGTCACTTTGCAGTCTGAGATAGCAACAGGTTTACTGGAGCCGTCATTATAATTTGCAGTAACAGCCAGACCTTCAAGACTCAATGCTTCGCCGGTAGCATACTTCGTCTTATCTGGTCCTACTACGGTAATGGATTCCAAATCGGCGTTCGTTTTACAGTTACCGTAAACTCCGCTGTACAATCTCATAAGTTACAGTTACAGTCTTTTCTCCGGAAACAGAAGAGTCGAAATCAGATACCCGATAATCGGTAACAGGTTTGCTGGTCCCGTCACTATAATGCGCGATAACCTCTAAACCAGTAAGATCAAGTTCTTCACCAATGTCATATTCTTTTCTGGTCGGACCGGTCACTGAAATGGAATCCACTGTCACCGCAGGGACCGATTCTTTGACAGTTACTATAAAGGTCTCTGTTTTTCCTTCATAAGTAATGACAATCGTTTTTTCTCCTGCAGTTGAGGATCAAACCCTGTCACTTCGCAATCCCCGACAGCAACGGGCTTGCTGGTTCCGTCGCTATAATGCGCGGTAACCTCCAAACCTGTAAGATCCAACTCTTCACCAATCATATACTCTGTCTTAGAGAGCCCATTCACGCTGATGGATGCAATCTCTGGTGTCACTTGAAGATTTATTCCATACACCTTAATATTATCAAAAGAGAGTGCTATCGTTGAATCTGCGTTATGCTTATAAGTCGCCACACGAAGTGTTCCCTTATCGCCAACCTCGCCAGGAAAGCCTTCATACAACTGCCATCCTTCCGGTTCTTCCTGACCGTTTTTCCACATTTTCACGTAATATTTGCTATTTAATATCATTATCTTTACATGATACCAGATATTCTTATCCACACTCATGGAAATCTGATTGCCATTGATATGTTCGCCCACACTACCAATATTATAATGATATTTAAGGTTATTCGATTTATCCAAGTAACTGCCCGCAAATAGGCTTTCATTATTTTTCAGCTGATCCTCTCCACCGGCAGTAGACGCAAAGCCCTGCACAGAGACCGCATCCCAATCATGTGTAACTGATGGCTCTCATCAATCGCATGTCCATTTCGATAACAGCATTTTCATACTCCACACCTTTCAGATAAAAGCCATTGTGTTGATACTCTCCATCTGTAGACTGGATTTTCAGGATTTTTGTGCCATCTTCTTCACTTTCTATGCTGACTCCACCGTCCATAAAAGATCCCAGCAATTCATCCTCCTGTGTCAGAACGCCTGTATCCCTATTCTCAAAATCTTCTGATACAAGAAGCTCCAACTGATCTATTGGCGGCTCCGTATATTTATCATCTGTACTTGCCACTAGCTTTTTCAGCCTTTTTATTTCCGGAAGCCAAGCTGCTTCTATCCCGCTCCCGATGCAATATCCTCCGGAGCCGCAAGATTACTTTCATTGATAGCACTAACCCCGCTGGTTCCATAATTATTATTGCTGTCTCTCCATCTAATAAACGAATGGCCTGCATTGTAAGAATCATTACCGTACCAGAGCAAATTATAAGCCTGATTATCGTTATCATAGTCTATATCATTATAAAAGATTTCAAAATATGCCGTTCCTTCATCTGTATATACGCTCCGGACTCCATGCACATTATTATATGCCAAAATAGAATCTTCCTGTTGTCCAAGGGTATATAATGCTCCGCCATCACCTGTAAGAATCTGATTTGCACGATCTATATCATTGTAAACAATCACATTTTTTCTTGCTGTTTTAGACGGATACTCCGGCCAGTTGGTTCCTTTATAGTTTGTTCTGTCATCCTGATTCTGCCAGCCCCATCCAAAATTAATCCCTGCATAAGGTACATTTGTAATTCTGTTATGCGAAAATTCTACATTTTCCACAAAGAATGCTGTTAACGAATCTGCCTGCTTATACATTTTACAAATATTTTCAATGTGATTATTTGTCACAATAATATTCTTACAAATTCCCTCCTTTCCAACCGGATATTTATTGTCCTCGACCATCGGGTCTATATCCTCTACACCATCATGTATATGCACATGCTGCGGATGACCGATTGTAGCCGAATTACCGGATGTCTCCATAAATACATTTCCGGATATTTCAGAATCAACAACATCATTCATATAGCTGATACAGCTACTGCTTGATAATGTAGTGAACACATTTCCGGAAAACACAATACCACTGGCATTTTCCACATTGACCGTACCCTTGGGAATATCCGTATTATTATACATCCAATAGTGCCAGTCTCCGTTGCTTACATATTTCGTATATGCAGCCATATTTTGAACGCTGGCAAATCCTTCGGAATTCTCAACAACTTCCAGTCCCTTGTCATCGTAGGTGAACTTAATCCCGCTGAACCTCAGGTTTTCTACCGGTCTGTAGTACTTGTCCCCTCTATACGTATAAGACCTTCACTCACGGGCGCCACGATTTCTGCTTCATCAATACGCACACCTTCCTCCGGATAATAGTAAAGCTTCTTATCCGTTTTATCAAAATAGAATTCACCAGGATTTCTCAGCAGTTCCAGCGAATTTTGTATGACGAACGTAGTATATCCCGTATTTTCCTGTACATTACCCACAAAATTCACATAAGCAAAGTATGGTTCAAAATTACACTGCCAGGCCAAACAGGAAGCAATCGCTCCGTATGGCTGTTGTAATATAATGGCCGTATCTCCCTGGTTTTTCCTGCTTTCGTATTTTTCCGCAATTTCATCAAGTTGCTTTCTGTTTCTATCGCCGTTGGCCGGATCCGTATTGATATTTACCGCCTTCGCCGCAGGAGCCCCGCCGTCATCCCCCGGAGTCACACTCTTGATCTCCGAGATTCCAATGGTAACTTCATTCCATGTCTTTTGCTGGCGAATCTCTATATCTTCTGGATTCGTTAATTCATCCGGGCTATCCACCGTAAATTCAACTCACTCCAATTAAGCAGTACACCGGCCACTTCCACGCCGCTATCCAACGCCCACGCTTCTTCTCCTGTGATTGTTACGGAACCGTAAGGGCCACAAGTCTTAGCTGACGTAGATGTCATTTTAGCTGCCTGTCCATTTACAAATAAATTCCGCAGCTTTGTATCCCTATCTAAATCCGCAACATAAACATTTGGATTCTCATCCCACTTTTCCCATCCAGTTACCTGCACTCCTCCATTGAGATTTGGCACTTCACCAGGGATCGCCTGATAGATGATAGAATACCCATTACTGCCGGAATCATCAGGACCAAATACAATAGGCTCCTCAACATAATAGGTACCCCCTGCCAGCCATACGATTAAATCCCCCTTCATATTATCATTCCAGCCATTCTCACGGATCGCATCTCTTGCCGCCTGAATGCTTTGAAACGGATTTATTATGGTTCCGTCTCCACCCGCTTCTGCTACAGGAGATACATAAAGTTCCCTCTCTACATCCCGCACCGTAACCTGGACATGTGCTTTGACATTATTCGGATTTCCCACCGGGACAATCGTGCTTATCGTTCTGTCCTTAACAGATTTTCCCAGTGAAATATTCAGTGTTCCATATATATCCTGTGGTATGCCTATCTTCTCTGGATCAAAGGTGCTTGTATCCCATACAACGGGAATCTTTGTATTCTTCGATGGTGTCGGTTGAGTGATATTGCTGAACTCCTCCTCCAACGTTACATCAATACTAAAGGGCAACACCAATTTTTCTCTCGTCGTCCCCTTGGGAACACTGATTGGAGACAGCTCCGCCGAAACAATCGCATTCACAGTATTTTCCTCGGAGCCGTCATCCGTAATATTGTATTTTTGGCGTAGATACGCATTTACAATAGAAACCTGATCTTCCGAAAGCACACCATCATAAACGATAACCTCCGCTATTTTCCCTTTAAAATAGTAATCGGTTCCGGCGGATATTCCCTTTCCGATATACATTTCCTGTGATATTCCCGCAGTCTGTTCTTTTTTTCCACTTTCGCTCAAAACATTTGCCCCATTAATGAACAATGAATGAGTACCGCCTTCCTTAACAGCCATATTAATAGATAATCCATTTTTTGCGTATTTATCATATCGACTCACTCCCAGAGCTTCACCGCCACTACCTGTTCCGAGTCCAAAACGCATCTGGACTTGTTCTTTGTACAGTCCAAGACTCATGGATCCCCAATCACCGCTTTCACACCAAAAAAGCGCTGTATTCATGTCCGCATAAGCATCCGGTCTGGGATCCTCACCTTCATATTCCCCTACAACTATCAATGTAATTGCACTTTTCCCATTAAAATCAATGCTTGTCCCCTTCAAGGCAGTGGCTCCATCAAATTGCAGATAATTATATCCGTTTTCGCTATTTAGAGTAATTCCGTCTCCGTTAGCCACCGTAAACGTATTGTCCCCTGCCTGGTTTTTCCAAGATGTTACCTTCGTTCCATCGGTTTCCACTCCGTCATTTGCTCTCAGCCACAGAGCCAGATTTTCCGATGGCACATCTCCTTCATCTGCCTGCAGTGCTGCATCACCATTCGAAGCTGCCTTTGCGACCACCGGAGAGATAGTAAGGCACGAGAAAAATATTGCAACCGCCATCACCCACGATGCTGCTCTTCTAAGTGTCCTTTTCTTGTTCTGTAGTAAATACATCTTATTCCCCCTTTTTTTATTTTGGATTTTTAATAAAACATTTCTTAAATTATACCTTTCCAGAACGGGTAATAATAATAAAAAGAGCACAAGATTTTGTACTCTTTGTAAAATATTATGCTAAATACTGATTTCTGAAAAGGTATAGTTTAATGATTTGATCACTCCCTTCTTCTCGTGATTTTTTGCTATATTAATAAATATTTTATTACTTTTTTAAGTATATATCGATACATTCTATAAAGGAATGGATATTCTCCTCCTCGTATTTGTATTTTTTTGACTATATTCCCTAGTGACCTTAAATTTATATTATTTTATCCAATATTTAACAACGCAAAATATCTTTCGGAACTAACTTTTGACTCTATATCTATAAAGTTCAAAGCAAATATTTTCTCATAAACGAGTCGGCCTGTCACTATAACTTTCCTTTATATATCTTATTTGTTTAATAACATTTAATGAGTTTATGTTCAGATAAAAAGATACCTGCTTTTTATTGCAGGGACTGTGTCATTTCATACCCGCCTGCAAAACGGATTTGTATTTGCTCTTTGGACAGAACCGTAATTCTTTCAATAATTCTATATACTAAGGCTTCGGAGTATTCTTCTAAACTTAGATTTTCTGAGGAGATCAGTTTCCGAATCTTCCTGTGCTTTTCTTCGACAGCGTTTCGCCTTTCTTCTGAATGTTCCAATTCCCGATCCTTTTCTTTCAGCTTCCGCATTTCCTTTCCGATCTGCTCTAACTTTCGGTCCGCAATTTCATTTCCTTCTCCGGCCATAACCAGCAATTGGTCAAATTCCTGTTCCAATTTTTTCAGTTTGTTTTTGACTGCTTCCGGGGGAAGTTCAGCCAAATTATCTGAGAAACTATCCAGCAGAGCGTTTTCCAGATTGGCTTCTATATCTTTCTGATGGTTCTGGACCAAGGATCGGATCGCTTCCAATATCGCATGGTGCAGAACCTCTTCCGGGATACTCGGTGAATCTCCGCAGTATCGTTTTCCAAATTCTGCCCGGTTAATACACCGCCAGACCACCTGTTTCCTTCCATGAATATCCCAGGTGACTCTCCGGTAATAGCAGCCGCAGTTTCCGCAAACCATTCTTTCCGATAGAGGGTATTTGCTGGTGAACCGTCCGCGGTTCGTCTTTGCCTTTTTCTGTGTGACCGGTTTCTTGCTGTTTCGCCTGGCCAGTTCTTCCTGTGCTAACTGGAACATTTCCCTTGATACAATAGCCGGATGGTGATTCTTGATATAGTATTGGGTAACTTCTCCATTGTTTTTCTTATGTTTTCCTTCGAACAGGTTTGGGGTATAGGTTTTCTGCAGCAGTACGTCTCCCATGTATTTCTCATTCTTCAGGATTCGTACAATAGTCTGCTTATTCCATTCTGTATGACCGGTTGGCGTCAGAATGCCCTTGTTTTCAAGGCATTGCTTAATATCGTCTATACTGTCCCCATTGAGAAAGTTCTCAAAAATCATTCGGATGGTCTTGGCTTCTTCCGGGTGAATTTCAGGCTTTCCATCCGCTCCTTTTCGGTACCCCAGGCAGTTTGTGTATCGGAAACTAAACCGCCCGTTTTCGTAACCCATTCGAATGCCTTTGGTAACATTGCCGCTGATAGATTCGCTTTCCGCCTGGGCAAAGGCACTCAGGCAGGTCAGAATCATCTCGCTGTTCATATCAGAGGTGTCTATTCCCTCTTTTTCAAAAATCACGGAAATCCCCCAGCTTTTCAAAAGCCTCACATGATGGATACAATCCAGTGTGTTACGGGCGAACCGGGAAACCGATTTGGTTAAAATCAGGTCGATCTTTTTCTTTCTGCAAAGAGTAATCATTTCCTTGAATTGTTCCCTCTTATTGGTCCGCACCCCGGAGATTCCTTCGTCCGCAAAAATACCCGCTAATTCCCAGCCCTCATGGTTGGTTATCAGATTTGTATAATAGGCCACCTGGATTTCGAAGCTGCTTTGCTGTTCTTCTTCCTCTGTGCTGACCCGGCAGTAGGCGGCAACCTGAAGCTTTCGTTTTTTTCTTCGCAGGTCGGCTAGTGTGCGGTTTGCCGGTATTTTTATGATTTCCCTATCCGGCATTGGTGCTCTCTCCTTTCCTTAAATGATCTTTCATTTATTAATTGAAGTTTTACAGAACCTTTCGGCTCTAGAATTACCTTTTCAATGATTTGATTAAAAAGCTGCCGGTCCATTTCTCTATTTTCCGAATGCCCTTTTAACTGATCTTGAATGTTCCTGGTTCTGTGGTCCAATCTTCCTATTTGGCATACCTGGTATTTTTCGGCAGCGCATTCCAGAATGAGGGATAGGGTCTTTTCCGGCTCCACCTGTCTTTGATTTAACGTCTGGTCGATTTCATGGGTTAGGCGGGTAACTTTCAGGGACAATTTATTGTCAAGTCCCTCTGTTTCTTCCGCCAGTCCGGGATTCCGGCACAGGTTCAGAAATTTGTGGGAAACTGCTTTTAGAATATCTACATCTGAGAAAGGCCCAAAACGTGTCCCGCACTTTTTACACTCCCAAAAAATCCGGGGAAAATCTTTGCTGTTCCGGCTGAGGTGATTTCCGCACTGTGGGCAGGCTGTTTTCTTCTGCAGGAAACGGACCGGTGATTCCGGCTCCGCTTTGCTTCTTCTTAGGTGAGTAACCTTTATGGCAAGTTCCCGGCTGATAATGGGAGGGAAGGATTCTCCGTTCCAATAACGTTCATCGTCCAGAATCCTGGCAATCATATTTTTGTTCCAGCCGTTTGCGTTTTCCCGGAACTTCAAGCCTGTTTCTTCCGCGATCATCGCTAAACGCTGCAAGGAATCTCCTATCAAATAGTCGTTAAACAGTTGCTTAACCAGACGTGCTTCCTCTGGAATCGTCTCTATTTCTCCATTCGATATGCGGTATCCAAAAGGGTAATAGCGTATCTTCTTCACAAACTTCACCTTTTTTCTTCCAGCTTTAACCCATTGACCAGGTGGAAACAGATCGTATTAGGAAATACCACAATCGTTTGAACCATGGCTTTCAATATACTTTCTTCAAATTCCAGCATGGGTTCTCTATCCTTTAAGAGCTCTAGTATCAGTTCGCTCTTGCCGATCAGTTGGTGGATGCGGTCAGATGCCTGATCATGCTTCAATTTTTTCCTCAGTGCTTCGATCTTTTGATTGTTTAAATTGCACTTTTCAATATAAAGGGCAGAATCAATGCACCTTTGGTTTGTAACCTTGCGAGTGAATGATTCTGCCTGACTAGTTCGGCTATTTGCTATTCAATTCCAGGTTATCAGGATTTGAAAAATACACCTTATCCTGTAAAGCATGAAGATCGGAGAGCATATCACTTATAATTTCCGTGTTATTTGCCAGTTTGTTATACAACACTAAAAATTTAGTATAAATATCTTTCTGCAAAACGGCTTTCACGGGGCACAGATTTTTATCTTGCCTATGATGATAACAATACCAACGGTTTTCACCTTTCTCTTTGTGGCGATGAAAAGTTGAATTACAAAGGCCGCATTTTAAAATTCCACTGAGCGGAAACTTTTGAATTTCTGTCTTAGTTCCATGCCGATCTTTTTTCTGATTTATGAGTAGTTGCACCTGCTCGAATTTTTCTCTATCAATAATCGCTGGATGAGAATTTTTAATATAGTATTGCGCTAACTGGCCATCGTTTTTTACCCTCGCCAATGGGATAGTATCTGGCGTATAAGATTTCTGAAACAATGCATCGCCTATATATTTTTCATTCGTTAAAATGTATCGAATCATCCCATGATGCCATCTTGCATTTCTTTTGGTTCTGTTTTCCGTTTCATTAAGCGTTCTTGCAATTTCAGTTGTACTCTTGCCACTAAGATAACTATTAAAAATATACTGTACAATGGGTACTTCCTCTGGATCAGGTATTAATTGGTTATCCTTTAAAACGTAACCAAGCGGCGCGCTGCAGGTGATAAAATCACCGGAATTCAGCCGCTTTTGATAGCTCCATTTTAAGTTCTTCGAGATAGAAAGGGATTCCTCCTGGGCGGCCGCGCTTAGCATACTAAGGATCAGTTCACTGCCCATTTTGCTAGTGTCAATGTGTTCTTTTTCAAATTCTATCGCCACGCCCAGCATCTTTAGCTCTCTCACAGTTTGAATGCAATCCAGTGTGTTACGGGCAAACCGGGAAATGGATTTGACGAGAACGCGGTCTATTTTTCCTGCCCGGCAGTCTTGAATAAGGCGCTGGAAGTCGCTGCGCTTTTCGGCGCTGGTGCCTGTTACTGCTTCGTCGGCGTATAACCCGGCAAATTCCCATTCGTCCTTTGATTGAATGTAATTGGTGTAATATTCCACCTGGGCAGCAAAGGAGTTTAACTGGTCGTCAGAGTCGCTGCTCACACGGGCATAAGCCGCGACTCTAAGCTTATGCGCCCGTTCCGCGACAGGCGGTATGACTCTTACTTCCGGCATTCTTTTCTCTCCTTTCCCGGTTGGACATCTTTTTTGTCACACACAACACTACCACATCTGTTTCTCCTTATCTATCACGATACCTACTAAGATTGAGCCCCAGAAATCCCGCATCTTTCGGCAAAAGGAACAGAGGCCCGCTTACCTTTCCGGTGTATGCTTCCGACGATTTCGGGCTCTGCTTTTTCTCATCCATTGTTCAAATACCATACCTGTTGCAAACTTTATATCAGAATGATAAAGCCGTACAGTGATATGGTCTGAATTTTGAGTTTTGAAGTTATGGTATTCCAGTGCTTCTCCCCAGCCATATTTATATTGATAGGCAATCTGCTCGGTAAAGTCATGAAGTTCAAACAGCGTCAAATCCTTGACCATATTAAGTTCCAAAACAGCATATAGCTGTTTCCTTCCACCTGAACCGTTGGATAAGCCGAAAGTATTTTTTGCTTTATGATCTTTTCCCTCTTTTTATCATACGGCAGAGAAAAATATTGCATTAAGTCATTCGTAGGATATTCGTTTGTATGAAATTTTTTCATTTCCTGTACGATATCCTGATAGTAGCAGATGCCGGAGTCATAGAGAGCCTCCTGCGCTTCAAGGGTGTCTCCTTCCATTAGATTGAGCCGGAGCGTAGAATACCGCTTCGGGTTATCAATTAGTCTACTCATTGGTATCTATCGGATCGTCATAGGTTTTCCCCTCCTTTTTATCAACATCATAGCTTAACACTCCATACCTTTCAGCAATGGCAGCATTCGCCTTTTGGCAAGATGCCAGTGTAATTTTCCCCTGTTCAAAAAGCCTTTTTAACAGGCAAAAGGAGATATAATACTCAATTTCCGGGAGCACACTGTCCTGCTTTATTTCTTGAAAATTCATAACACTTGAACCTCTTTTCTCAGCTTTCCATGTACGGCCCTCTGTTCAGAACGATCAGCATTATGTTGTGGCTTTGAAAAAATTTCAATATTTGAACTAAAGCGACAGTGTCACGGCTTAACCGAAACAAGTCCTGCAGCATAACGGCCCGGACTGATCCGCTTTTTACGGCCTTCAGCATTTGCTGCAGGCCCATCCGCCGAATATTTCGGCCAGTGCTCATATCCTGAGAATTTCCGGCAACATAGTATCCCTGCCTCTCAGCTTCTTCCCGGAGGCTTTCCATCTGCCGGAACAGGGCGGCCGGATTTCTGTCGCTGCTTCGGCTGTAAAGCCATATGGGACAATCTAAAAAGGAATAGCTCATCGTTCTCTCTCCCTTCTTTTCTGCTGGCGTCGTGTTCTGTTGCCATCATATAGCTTGGAATAATCCTCATAACCTTTTGCATCTAACTCTCTCAGCCTTTTTGCATTAAAAAGGTATTCCGAGTAAATGTCAGGACCGTATTGTACTATTAATCCGTATGCTTGGCGAGGCCGTTCCCGCTCATCCATTGGGGTAAGTTGTCCTTTAGACTACTGTCAACAAAAGCACAGTTTTTATCCCGCTGTCCCTTTAAATTTACCGTGAGACTTTTCCAGAACTCCAGTTCACCGCTATCCCAGCATACCATTTTAATATCGAGGTTATTCTGATCCATATAATGGCTTACCTGCAGTTCTATTTTATGGATTTCTCCATCTTGTTCCCAATCCAGCAGGCCGCTGCCATCCAAAATGGCCTGGTATTTTTCGTCGCTGTATCCATCCCAACGCAGATAGTTCCAGTCCGGTTTTGGACAGGATTCCGCTTCAGCGACTTCTTGAGGAACAGCTTCATGGGCGGAATTGAAATGGCGCCATGCTGTATAGGAATCAAAATCGGCCGCAGTTTCTCAGCAAAGTATTTCTGATCCGGCATGATATCAATCAAACCGTATTTAGCTGTGAGGAAAGGTTTCCCGTCAATCGTACATACCGCAGTTTTTCGGTTTGCACGATAAGTGCAAATAAAAGAAGCGATGCTTTCCGGTGTTGCTTCAAAATATGCATGGATGTATTTATCCATGCCGCTTATGCTCACACCGCAAAAATATTTTTGATTCATAGTCTTTCTCTCTCCCTTGGCAAAAAATAATCCGGGCCTTTCTTTGCCGGATAAATCTCTCCACATCTTCTATTTTTCTTGTAATAGGAATAGGCGGCAGGGTTTCCAGCACCGATTGGTGATACCGCTGATCCGGGGCTGCCCGGCAGTCCAGAATGCTCACGGCGCAGGCGTCTGTTTCCGTTCGGATCGCCCTTCCAAATCCCTGCCGGAGCTTTATTTGCATTTCCGGGATCACCACGGTTTTGATGTAATCTTTCAGCGACGGGTATTGCTCCCGTTCCGCCTCGCTGATTGGGTCGGGGACCGGAAAAGGCAGGCGCGTAATAATCAGGGAGGATACCATATCCCCAGGAAAATCCACACCTTCCCAGCAGGACCCCGCCGCGAACAGCACCGCGTTGGAAGCCTGCTTGAACTGGTGGATGATGTCCTGGGAATGCCGCCATACTTCCATAAGCGGAAAGGACATACGATCTTTCACTTGGTTATAAACAGCGCCCATGAGGGAATAAGAGGTAAAAAGCACCAATGTGTGGCCACAAGTTGCTTCCACTAACCGGCAGATATGCTCCGCTAAGTATGCGGCTTCTTCGCCGCTCCCCAGCAATCGCTTGGGAGAGTCATCAGGAAAATACAACAAGCAGTTTTCTTCATAATGGAAAGGAGACGGTGTAATAAATTCTTTTGGTTCTTTCAAGCCGTCCAGCCCCAGCACCCGCTTGATTCTTTCAAAGCTGTCTCCGGCCATGAGAGTGCCGGAGGTCAAAATGGCAGGGATTTTTCTGTGCCACACGGCCTGCCTTAACAGCTCCGGGATTTCCCGGCTGGCGGCGTGGAGGCTGGGGATTCCAGTTCTGTCATACTGAATGTATAAAATGTACCGCTTATCCCCGGTAAAAAACAGGTTCAGGGTTTCTTCCGTTCTTCCCAGCCGGTAAGCGATCCACCGCGGGAGCCGCGGCGCCAGCTTCCTTTGTAGCTGGCGGAGGAGAGTAAGGCAGTCCCGTATGGCAGCTTCTCGGTCTGGCGTTAAAATAAAGGGGGTGCGCTGGGCTTCTTCCAGCAGCTCGCCCCGGCACATGGCTCCCATGAGGATCTGGAACCTTTCCCGAAGCTGCTGCGCCGGTAATCTGTAGTTTTCATCTGCCAGCAGATTGCAGAGTTCTTTCAAATCCTCTGCGGACAGGCTTTTTTCGTACATCTGGCGGGCCGCCTCCGGCAGCTTATGGGCCTCGTCTATCACCAGAGCCTGGTAATCATTGAGAAGGGGCCGCAGTTCCTGCAAACGGTGGGCTGCGTCGGCTAACAGGTAGTTGTGATTGCAAATTTGGACGAAAATTTCCGCGTTTCTGGCTTCCTTCAGGTATTGGCGGTATCGGCAGACATTTCTCAAAGGACAGGTTTCTCGCAAACCTTGGGAACGCAGACCTGCTCCCTGTCAAACTGACTGAGATCCGGCACATCGTCCAGGTCGTAATAGTTCCGCAGGGAAACCAGGCTTTCCGCTGTTCCTCATTTTTTCTCTTTCCCTCTACTGCCTCCAGCCGGAATTTCAGCCTGACGTCGCAGACAAAGCGTTCCTTTCCCTTGCGGACTATAGCCCGTATGGGCTTCTGAATAATACGGTTCTCCAGAAAAATCCGGGATAGAAATGGGACATATTCTCCGATGACTGCGTTCTGCAGCGCCACGCTGGAGGTGGAAACCACCACCGGCTGGGGAGAGGGGAAGAATCTTTTCAGCAAAACGCAGGCGGTAAGGTAAGCATATGTCTTTCCGATTCCAACGCCTGCGTCGCACAAGGCAATTTTGTTTTGGAGCAGGGTGTCCAGCATTGTATGACAGAGGGCGATCTGTTCTTCTCTGACCGCCAGTCCGTTTTGTGGCATGAGGATTCTGAAAATTCTTTCAACTTCCCCATGAGCCTGCTCCCGTGGGGTTTTGTCCATTCCGGCACCTTCTTCCCGCCGTCCGCTGGCAGCACACTGATACGGCGCGGTTTCACCCGCGCCGCATGGATTTGCTGCCAACGGCAAAAATCTGAATTAAATGATCCTTTTCATGCTGTATTTGCTGCCCGCCCCCCAGCATTTGGGAACCATGCAGGCAGGCTTGCGGCTGACAAGCCGTTCACTGGTTTTCCAAGGGTCTTGCTGATTACAACCCAAGGTAGGCCAGCCCATCTGACGTGTGGGCAGACGATAGTATGTATCATGATACCCCGTCCAGGGTCGTGGCGAAAAGGCGGACCCTGCCTCTTTTCGGACAAAAGGGATCGCTCTGGAACCGAAAGCGCAGACCGCTGTCCTATCATGGAACGGCTGCTTGCGCTTCGGTTCCGTCTTGGCGCTTTCCCCGCGTCGCTCGCCTGGACGGGAACGTACCCGCATGGCTGGTATTCACTTTTCAAGCTGCGAGTGAAGGGATTTTTCCCTTTCACCCTATAGCCACTGTGAACAACCAAATATAACGCTGGTTAAAATATTTTTAAAATTTTTCGCAGTCGGTAGATTCGCATATTGACAGCGTATTCCTCCATTCCGAGAGAAGCCGCTATCTCCCTGTTGCTGAACCCTTCGATCTTCATGAGGATAATTCTAAGGGTAAGCTTGTCCACTTTGGAAAGCATTGTATAAAGCTCCGGGCTTTCTATCTCGTCTAAAAGCTGTTCAGTGGTTGTAATCTCCGGCTGATCTTCCGTGATCTGCTGGTTTATGTATTCTTCCGACTGTACGTTCCACCTCTGATAGTTCCTTTCCGCCTTAAAGCTTTCCCAATCGTAATAGTGCAGACGCTGGATCGTATCCTCATCCACCTTAATTCTCTGAGTTGTGCTTCTTCTGTTGCTTTCCATTTGAGCCATTCTTTCTCGGCTCTGGCTTTGTTGTACGCCACTTCTTTTCCTCCGTTCAATCTGAATTTTTAATTCAGATTGCCGGAGGTCCGCGGCAGTTAATTTTCAGGTTATACAAATAAAAACGTCCAGAGTATTGTTTCCCCGATTTCCTTTAGGCTTATCGGAAATTTACCAGTTCCTCTAACTGCGTTGTTCTACTGCTTTTTTTAACCGGAAAAGCACCTTAATACAAATCTATTGTTTGGAAAGGAATATCATAGTCACATATATTTCTTCAGTTATACTTATTCCTTTCATCCGAAATCCCATAGAAATTAAGCCAATTTGTTGTTGTTAATAAAGCTTTTAATCCTGTTACTAAAAAATGAAAACCGCCTTGATAAAACATTACTGTTCTATCTAAGCGGTTTTAGGGTAAGTATTAAAAATTCATTTTAAATCTTAAAAAAGATATTTAGCTGATTATTTTTGTTGGAAAGTTATATGGAATTAACAACTTAATAAACACAAGAAAAAGTTAATTATCTCACTCCGCCTCCTTTTCTGAGAGTAATCAGCGTTCCAAGACAGCCAAGAGCAATAATGCCTACGCCGATTCCAGTAACCATTGGGAAGCTGTCTCCAGTCTGAGGCTTGTTGCTATTTGTATTACTCTCAGACGGGGCATTAGGATTAGAGTCAGAAGGATCATTTGAATCGGAACCCGCACTAGAGGTGCCTTTTGCTTGAACAATTAATTCAAATTGAACAAGTTCCGTAATTCCGTCCTCTACGTAACGGACAGTAATTGTCTCTTTTCCGCCTCCATGCAATCAAAGCCGCTTACTTCATAATCCGTTACCTCTTGATAGCTACCATCGCTGTAATGGGCAATTACTACCAATCCGATTAAATCCAGCTTTTCGCCAATCCTATACTCGGTCTTGGTCGGGCGGGAAAACGTGATGGATTCCAGAGTTACCTCAGGTGCAGGCTCTTCGGCTTTCTTCACGTTTACGGCAAAAGTCGCGTTCTTGCCTGCATAGGTTAATTCCTGCACAGTCCCGCTAGGATAAGCTGGTTATTTACTTCATAGACCGTTTGATTTGGCTGGGTCTTGATCGAGACTCCCGAAACAGCAAGACGGACAAAATCATCTGTTATAGTTACCTCTTTATCCGGCATAATAAAGCTGTTTCCAGAAAATAGAGATACATTTTCACTACTTGCCGAGGTTTTATGATTGGCCGTTACCGTACCGTTTTTAATCGCATTATCGATGTTCACGTTATGTAATTGACGGTTTTCCAGCACATAATCAATGCCCCGCAGCTGATCTTCCGTTCCTACATATTCTTTTTAAACCTCATAAACACCTCCTGCTATGCCATATTGTCCTGGAGTTCCCCTAGTTATAGCCTTCCCAGTCCGATAGTTGATAATACTGAACTGACCCTTCTTCACTTCGGCAACATTCCACAGGGCTACATTTCCGGGTTTTTGAATCTGAACAATCCATGCCTTTTCCTCGGAAGATTCATCCTTTACCGTGAGATATGGACGACTATTTTCACATTGTATGCGATAAGCCCACGTTTCCTCGACCGGTACCAGTATTCAGCGGTAGATGGCGTGCGTTCTGTTCTCCGGATTGGTCTCCTGTAGCCGCATAAACTCAAAAAGCCCCTCTCCCTCTTTGGTGGAAAAGCTGGGAATATACCACCACGCATTCTCCTCCACACTGCTGACAAATCTGGTATTTTCTTCAGCAAGGTTTTCCGTGGTCTCCCCTTCCTTTGAATTTGCCCCAAATAGCATATTTGCGTAATGAAACAAATGCCTGCGTTTAAAAAATCCTCCCTGTGGGTTAGAAAACACTATCAAATTTATCTAATCTGAATTACATTGACCGAATGTGGGGCGAGTTCAAACGCCGCAGGCGTCGGCATAGGTTTCCAGTCCTCTACGACAAGCTTTACCTGTTCACTGCCAATATCGTTATAGGAATTCACATTCTCTCCATTTACGCTGCAAATTCTGTATTCCCGGCCCGCAAATTCGCCCTGAATTGATAATTCAAGCTGCCTGGTAGCTTCAGCGTTTTTGTTTACTGCTGCTATTGCCACTAATTTTTCCATTTCCCGATAGGTCGCTATCACATCCAGTTCATCAATCTCCGTTTTTTCTCCCAGCCGGTCGATCACTGTCATTTGTTTAGGATCTTCTTCCCAAACATCCAGAATTTGTTCACCTAAATAATTTACGTATAGATCGAACACATGATACGTGCTGCGAAGAACAATTCCATCCTTGTGGGTATAGATACAGCCTCTTGTATTAACAATTGGTGCGAAATTTGCCATTCCCACTAAATCGCAGTTCCGATTACAGGTATTTAAGAAACAGGCGGAAAATACCGCATCTGCCATGGTATAAAGGCTGTTGTCGTCATTCTTGTCCCGAGGATATAAATAATCCTCCTTTCGGATTCCTTGCTTAACGGTATGGGCGTTAGGATGGTACCATCCTCTCAAGTTCCATTCGTCATAAGCGATTTTGATCTGCTTCTCCAGCCCCATGGCGGTAAGCAGCCCCCGCACCTTATTAATGTCCGTCTCCAGGTCGTTGGTATAGGCCATCACCTGCTCATAGCCGGCGCAAGCATTGGTTTCGTGGATCATATCCCAGTATTTATGGATTGAAATCCAATCGAGCCGATTCCCACAGTGCTTTAATAAATTGATATTCCAGTCTAAGTCTGCTAAAGCCGCTGCAGTCAGTTCTGTGGTAGGATCCACATGCTTAATCATTTTGGCAGCTTCTAAAACCAGCCTTCCCCATTCTTCCGCGGATTTTGCGCCGATTTCCCAGCCACCGTAGTTCTCGTTTCCAATACTCCAGTATTTCACAGAAAAGGGCTCTGGATTACCGTTTTCTATCCGCCATTTAGCGAATTCTCCTTCGGTTTCTAGGTTACAGTATTCTACCAGTCGCTCATTTCTTCCGCTGTGCCAGTTCCTGCATTGGTACAAATATACGGCTCACACCCAATCTTGCGGCACATTTTTACATACTCGTCGGTACCAAAGGTATTGGGATCCTCAACCCGCCAAGCTTTATCAAAGAAAGGTGTACGTTTAGGCCCCACTGCCTTTTTCCAATTGTAGGAGGAGACAAAGCAGCCTCCTGGCCATCTAAGAACGGGCACCTTGATGCCGCGCATCGCCTCCAATACATCTTTACGCAGTCCG